>Ga0082335_1000255_pt1 | contig 140265 bp, 131 predicted proteins | sample Subgrocontami58m_FD_72375 | JGI IMG/M metagenome (GOLD analysis project Ga0082335, IMG submission 72375) | Subsurface groundwater microbial communities from S. Glens Falls, New York, USA - GMW37 contaminated, 5.8 m (SPADES assembly) (version 2) ...
CTACCTGTTATGCTATAGCCGGTAGGCAGGCGCGAAGCCGAGCCTCGGGTAGACAACTTTAGGCGGATATTTCAGAGGAACCTCTGAAATAGGATCGAACCGCAAGGTAGATCCCCCGCCAGTTAGTAAAACGAGGGCTGTCTAACAACAAATGATACGGCTCCACCGACGACAAATATAGGCGGCGCTCTTTTAAAATAAAGTTCGAACCAATCTTTTGTCCTTTATTTTGAGAAAAGTCGAGGTCTCAAAATAAAGGACTGGATTCTAAATTTCCCTCGCCAATGAAAGGAGCTTTGCCCATGACATATTTTCTGTATGCCCGCAAGTCCACAGATGATGAGGATAGACAGGTGCTGTCTATCGAGGCTCAGCTTGTGGAGCTGAGGGACCTTGCACAGAAAGAGAATCTTACTGTAGTAAAGGAGCTTATCGAGGCGAAGACTGCCAAGAAGCCGGGGCGAGCTATCTTCAATGACATGCTCCTGCAGATAGAGAGAGGCAAAGCTGACGGTATCCTCGCCTGGCATCCCGATAGGCTTGCTCGCAATAGCGTCGATGGCGGCAAGATCATCTACCTTGTGGATCAGGGCATCATTAAGGACATGCGCTTCCCCACCTACCGCTTCGACCATAATGCGCAAGGTAAGTTTATGCTCTCCATCGCTTTCGGACAGAGTAAGTACTATATCGATGCTCTCTCGGAGAATATCAAGCGAGGCATACGCTTAAAACTCTCGAAGGGCATCTGGCCGCAATGGGCTCCTCTGGGATATCTCAATGATAGACCGACACGCGCTATCATAAAGGATGTGGGCAAAGCTCCTTTCATACAGAAGATCTTCGAGCTCTACTCTACCGGCAACTATCCTCTCGCCGAGATACGCGAGAAGATGAACGCGGCCGGCTTACGAGGCCGCAAAGGTCAGCCCCTGAGCCCCTCACAGATACAGATCATCCTACAGAGTCCCATCTACTACGGCGTATTCCGTTACAATGGCGAATTGTACGAAGGCACTCACGAACCAATTATCACAAAGAAACTTTTTGACAGGTGTCAGGTGGTCATGGTGGGGCGAGCGAGGGCCCATGTATGCGCAAAACATTTTGTGCTACGAGCTCTCATGCGATGCGGCGAGTGCGGCAGGATGGTTACTGCAGAAACACAGAAAGGCTATAATTACTATCACTGTACGAAGAGATATACTAACTGTACACAGCGATATGTCCGCGAGGAGGTCCTGGCGAAGCAGGTAAAGGACTACATTCAAAAAGTTTCTTTGTGTGATGATTGGGCAGCTAAGATAATAACGGAATTGAAGAAGGATAAGAACGATGATGCCCAATCATCACGTCCCCAGCAGGAAAATCTCCAGCGTCAGCTAACTATTACGGAGGCCAAGACAAATAAGCTGATAGACATGTATCTAAACGCTACGATCTCTATCGAGGAATACAAGAAAAAGAAGGAAAAACTGCTCCTGGCAAAGAAGGATTACCAGGAGCGCATGAAAGATTTTGCTGCTGGGGAGATTAATTGGTTCGAACGCGCGAGGGATTTCGTAACTTCCCTGAACAGAGCCACTTACATCGCGAGCGAGGGAAATTTAGAATCCCAGAAAGAATTTCTGAAAAAGATTGGTTCGAACTTTATTTTAAAAGAGCGCCGCCTATATTTGTCGTCGGTGGAGCCGTATCATTTGTTGTTAGACAGCCCTCGTTTTACTAACTGGCGGAGAGGGAGAGATTTGAACTCTCGATGCGGTATTACCCACATAGCGGTTTAGCAAACCGCCGCCCTAGGCCACTAGGCGACCTCTCCGATTGCCCTTTTCTTCTTAAAAAACTCCCGCATGACAAAAGCGCATTCTTCATCCAAAACGCCTTTTGTAACCAAAATTCTGTGGTTCGGCTTCTTCTTGTTCACGTCAAAAACCGAGCCAAAGGCTCCTGTTTTCGGATCGGAGGCTCCAAAACATACCCTCTTCATCCTGGCCAGGACGAGCGCGCCTGCGCACATCATGCAAGGTTCAATTGTAACATATAAGGTGGCCTCGGGCAATCTTTCATTCTCGAAGTATGCCGCGGCCTGTGTAATGGCTATCATCTCGGCATGAGCCGTAGGATCCTTCAGGAGCTTTATCTGATTGTGAGCCCTGGCTATAATACGCCCCTTGTGGACTATAACCGCCCCTACGGGCACATCGTCGGCTTCAGCGGCCTTTTCTGCCTCTTTAATCGCTTCTGACATATAGATCCGGTCTATTTTAGAGATCATGCCAAATATTATACCATAGTGAACAATAAAATGTTTTACTTTGAGCCGAAGGCCGTGTTATTATATGGAAAATCGGGCCTTGGTCGCCAGACCTCGGCACTTAGCAAACACCGTGGCTTAATAAACTTGGGGACAATCATGGCTACATATGAAGATTTTAAGAAGATAGAGTTTAAGATAGCGAAGATAAAGGAAGTGAACGACCATCCGAATGCCGACAGGCTTTACGTGATAATCGTGGAGGTCGGCGACAAGACTAAACAGATCGTGGCGGGCATAAAAAATTCATACAAGAAAGAGGATCTGCTGGGACGCGAAGTCGTGCTTGTAGATAACCTCGACCCTGCCATGCTAAGAGGCGTCGAGAGCCAGGGAATGCTTCTGGCAGCATCCGATGAAAAAGGCCATTCGATAATCATTCCGGACCGCGAAGTCGCTCTCGGAAGTATAGTAAAGTAAATTGTGAAAATTTTAAGCGCCTGTAGCTCAGTTGGATAGAGTATCTGGCTACGAACCAGGTGGTCGCAGGTTCGAATCCTGCCAGGCGCGCCATTTCACTCAGTGCCAGTATGGATTCGAAGACAAATTTCCGCCGAGCGAATAGCGAGGAAAAGGCCTCCGGCCGACAGGAAATTTGGCTGGTCCGAAAGACTCTAGGCAAAAAGAATATCGTAACTACAGACTAATTTTGGTTAAAATTCTTAATTTTAGAGTAAAATCATCATCCTTCCCTAAGGAGCTTGTAAATCTGCTCAGGTGATGGTAATTCTTTTTCCAGCTTTTTAGGTAATCTTTTTGTCAGCTTATATGTTGCTATGCCAATCGGCCTTCTGGTGTCTCGCAGAGTATATTCGACAATTGTCCTATTTTTGTCCTGGCAGAGTATAATGCCGATGGACGGATTTTCTCCGCGTATTTTTACCAGATCATCGAGGGCGGCAAGATAGAATTGCATCTTGCCGGCATATTCCGGAATAAATTTTCCTACCTTAAGCTCAATCGCCACGAGGCATTTTAAATGGCGATGATACAAAAGAATATCTATAAAGAATTCGTTTCCCTCTATCTCAATGCGGAATTGGTTACCCATAAACGCGAATACGCCTCCCATTTCAACCAGGAAGCGGTTTATTTTTCCTATTAAGCCCCGTTCCAATTCAAGCTCATTATGTTCTTCGGCCAGTTCCAGAAAATCAAACGTATATTCATCCTTTACCGCCAGTTTTGCCTGGTGGCGGACCTTAGCCGGAACGGCTTTATCGAAATTGGTCTGATTTAGCAGCGTCTTTTCATATGTTTGATTTTCTATCTGAAGGACGAGAATGTTCTTCGTCCAGCCGAATTTGCGGGTCATGCGGATATAAAACTCTTTTTCGAGATCATCTTTGCAGGTTTCCATAATAACAATGTTATGAGCCCAGCCTATTTCTTGCACCAATGGTGCAAGTTTTTGATTACTATTATAGTGAACATAAAATTTACGCATGCGCCAGATGTTATCTTTTGAAAACCCCTTCACTCCCGGAAATTCCAATTGCAGATCTTTCGCTAGATTCTCGACGATAGAATTGCCCCATCCATGCTTTTCCTGCTTCTCCACAACTATCTTTCCTATATCCCAGTAAAGAGCTATCAGCTCCTTATTGACAGCCTTTAAGGCCTCATATTGCGCCCTGCGAATCCGTTCTTTAACCTCTATCAGCAACTTACCGTAATTCGTAAGATCTGGAACCCTTCCCATAAAATCCTCCCTCTGTAATATGGTATAAAACAAAAAATCCTGCTTGAATCTTTTTAAAGATTCAAGCAGGATCTAGTATCCTATTACAGACGCAAACCCAGTATACCATATAGCATATTCTTGTCAATATCATAATAAAAAAGGGTCTGACCCAGAAGGGATCAGACCCTTTTTACAGCTCTTCTCTAAATCTTATTCTTCTACTTTTATCTTTGAGGCCTCTTCGGTCCCGTCATTGGCTTTCGAGCTCTTCACCGACACCTTTTCGCCCAGTTTTAACTGGTTCAGGGTGATAACATTTAATGCGTTATCAACTATTTCGGTGCTCTGAGCGACCGAAAAATTAAAACCCTTGCCGGTCTCATCGACTACGCTCACTGCGCTGGTCGCGATCCCTTTCGCCGGATCAGCTATGGTCACGGACAATATCTTGCCCACCACCGTACCGCCGCCGCTTGAGCCGTCCTTCGTCTCTTCCTGGGCGATCGCGAATGAACATACAAGCGCGACAGCCATTAACGCCAATACTGCTTTTCTCATACTGACTCCTCCTTAGTTACTGACATATTATATGCCCGGCGGCGCTTTATAACAAGCGGAAAATGGCCGCCGCTACATCAGGTCTATGCGCATCTTTCTGAATACGACTTTTAGCAGCTCGAACCATAGAACGCTCCAGACGCCCGCGCCCAGACATATTATCAGATCCGCGGGGTGAACAAATCCGAAGTGGAATAAATCCCGGAATAACGGCACATATAATACCAATAGCATAAAGATGACCGCGCCTGATATGACGACAACAAGCGCTTTATTCGAAACCGAAAAGAGAGTTATTATATTCCTTTTCCATGAGCGGTTGGTCAGAATGAGGCATAGATTCGAGATTATGAGCGTGACGAACGCAAGCGCCCTGGCGCTCTCGCCGGCCAGACCCATGCGGATGGCAAGCGCAAACACGCCGATAACTACCAGGAGGGCCGATAAACCCTGTAGGAGCGTAAGTACCATGACTTTTCTGCTAAATAGCGATTCTTTCGGATCCCTCGGAGGGCGCTCCATGATATTATCCTCGGCCGGTTCGGCCTCGAAGACCACCGAGCATGCCGGATCTATTATCAGTTCGAGAAACACTATATGCGCCGGATACAGTATTATCGGCCATCCCAATACCACCGGTATCAGCGATGCCCCGGCTATAGGGATATGAACGCTTATAATGTACGCCATGGCCTTTTTTAAATTATCGAATATCCTTCTGCCGAGCCGGACTGCCGCAACTATCGAAGAGAAATCGTCGTCGACGAGCACTATATCTGAGGCCTCTCTTGCAACGTCGGTCCCGCGGCCTCCCATGGCTATGCCGATATCCGACGCCTTAAGGGCCGGCGCGTCGTTGACGCCGTCTCCGGTCATCGCCACCACTTCCCCGCACGATTTTAACGCCCTCACGATCAAAAGTTTCTGTTCGGGCTGTACCCTCGAGAAGATATTGGCGCTGCAGCATCTCTTATTAAGTCCTTCGGTAGTCATCTCTTCAAGTTCCGGCCCCGTGATTATTTCTCCCGGATTTTTCAATCCTATCTGCTGTGCGATATTCTGAGCGGTCGCAGGATAGTCGCCGGTTATCATGACGACCCTGACGCCTGCGCCGTAACATTCCTGCACGGCGAGCGGCACGCTTTCGCGTATCGGATCGGCGAGGCCTATAAGCCCTATAAATTTAAAATCGAAATCGTGCTGCGACGACGGAAGTTTTGCTTTATCAAAAGATGCCCGCGCCACTCCCAGGACGCGAAGTCCCGCCGATGCCATCTCGTTTATCGGAGCTTTTAGAGAACGTCTTTCGTCATCCCTTAAATGGCAAAGGTCTCCGATGGCTTCGGGTGCGCCTTTGGCGGACACGACAAAACCCTTTTTGTCCGGGGTCTCCCAGACGTGCGATAGCGCCATTATTTCTTTAGAGAGAGGGTATTCCTCTATTAAAGGCCAGTCCTGGTGTATATGCTCCGTATCGTGAAGGGTGGTGAAGCCAAGCTCCTCGAGCGCCTTTTCCATAGGATCGAAAGGATCTTTTTTGCTTGCGAGGATCCCATATTCGATGACCTCGTGAAAGCTCTCAGGAAGCGCTATTTTATCGCCGCTTCTGACCTCGTAAAATTCCTTCCCGTTAAATAATTTTTTGATCGCCATCTTGTTCTGCGTCAATGTGCCGGTCTTATCTACACACAGAACCGTAGAAGAGCCCAGGATCTCCACTGCAGCCGCCTTTCTCGTAAGGACGTTCTTCTTCGATATCCTCCACGCGCCAATGGCGAGAAATATGGTCAGCACTACAGGGAATTCTTCGGGCAGCATCGCCATCGCGAGCGTTATGCCGGCAAGCACGCTTTCGAGCCAGTTGCCGCGCGTCAGGCCGTATACGACGACCACTATAGCCGAGAGGGCCAGGGCGATCACAGTTATTGCTTTTACCAGGCGGCCTGTTTCTTTCTGAAGCGCGGTCTCTCCTTCGCGTATTTCGCCGAGCGTATGACCTATCTTTCCCATTTCCGTATTGATGCCTGTCGCGATAACTTTCGCCAGGCCCTGGCCGTGCACAACGAGGCTTCCCGAATATAGGAACGGAAGGTCGTCGCCTCCGGGGCGCATGAACTTCGCGCTTTCGTTTTTGTCCGCGCTTTTGCGGACCGGCACCGATTCACCGGAAAGGATCGACTCGTCTGCGGTCACATTTACACCCCACAACAATATTGCATCTGCCGGCACCCTGTCGCCCTCTCTTATCACTATAATGTCATCCCTCACTACTTCCCTGCCTGAAATCCTTTTCTGCTCTCCATCGCGGATAACGAGCGCTCTCGGGCTCGACAGGTCGCGCAGGGCTTCTATCGCCCTCTCGGCCTTGCCCTCCTGGTAGATCGTTATGCCCATGATCACGAAGACGAACCCCAGGAGCATCGCCGCATCATGCATCTCACCCAGCACGAGATAGATCGACCCGCACGCGACCAGGAGAAGGAACATCGGCTCTTTGAATACACCGAAGGCGATGGATAAGGCGCTCTTTCTCTTCCCGGAGGGAAGTTCGTTAGGGCCGTCGGCCTTTAGCCTGGCGGCCGCGATCGTTTCGGAAAGTCCTCTTATATTCTTTATTTCTGTTTGGTTGAACGGCATGTCAACCCCTCTTCCTTACATTCTTTATGCTGTTTACCAGAAGGAGCGCTACTACATACGCTATCAATGCCGCAATGAAAGATATCGCGATATATCCAGCCGCGATAGGCAGGACGACCTCCAGGGCGGACATCTTAAATAGATTTGCCCAGTGGAAATGTTTCCACAGCATCAACCAGCTATTGTGAAGCGCGGCCCATTCAATGCCGAATATATAAGCCCCCATCTTTATGGACAATATCAACGATAATATGCTTATCCAGGTGTTGGTAAGAAGCGCTCCTAAAAATGCGCCGGCCTTGTTAACTCTGAATAGATATGCAAGAAATAAAGCCAGCACAGGCCCCGCCATCGGCATGACGCCCGCGAATACGCCGAGCCCGAAACCAAGCGCTATCTTCTGCGGGGTATCGTCGATCCTTACAAGTTTTATGTAGATCAATTTAATAAAGCGCCGTATCTTGCCCGGCTTGGAGTTATTAATTTTCATAGACATTAAAAGTTGTTGTAGTAATTATACGTTAAAAGCGAAAGCCTGGCTATCAGGCGCTTCATTGGCCGCGCCAGGCGATACTCGTGTTTTGTCAAAACGCAGATCAAAAAATTGCCTTTGCCCGTATAGACTATCCCGGCATCGTGGCATACGCCATTTTCAAGCCCGGTCTTGTGGGCAACGGTCGTATTGTAGGGGAGCCTTTTCGGTATGCGGTCATTTATCTTTTGTTCCGACAAAAGCGCCAGGCATTTTTTTGAACTGCTTCTGCTTAAACGCTTCCCGCGATAGAGCTGTTCGAGTAAGAGCGCCATATCGGAGGCTGTGGTATAGTTCTCGACGCCTGCTTTGCGCGATTTAAAATCCATCATCTTCCGCGACAGGTTGGTGGCTTTCAAGCCGAACCTGGCAAAGTATCCGTTCAGCCGGTCAAGGCCCATCGCATCTATCAGCATGTTAGCGGCGGTATTGTCGCTCCGGGTTATCGCCAGGCGTATCAGCTCTTCGATCGTGTACGTCGATCCGGACGGCGCATTCTTTAAAACGCCCGACCCGTCGACCTTTTCTGAAGCTTTAAGTTCCAGCCTGTCGTCCAGCTTTATCTTGCCATGATCGGCCGCGTAAAAATATGCCGTCATTATCGGTATCTTGACGAGGCTGGCCGACGGTGTTGCCAGATCTTTATTATATTCTATCGACCAGTTCATATCGAGGTCTTTGATTACTATCGAGACATCTCCATTATAGCCTGCCTTGGCCTTTTTGATATCCTCTTTTAAGGCCGCCCATGCGGCTTTTCTCGCGCCGAGAGAACGCCAATGCCGCACATAGCCGCCGGCGATGACGATGCCGGCCATGATAATGGCGATGCTTACTATCGCGATCAAAACTTTTCTTTTCATGATTTTATGCGAAACGGATTATTATCGATTTTATACGTACATCGGCAGGAAGAGAAGAGCCGCCCATACTACAAGCGTGGTCACAATACCTACTGTCAATCCTATGCCGAACCATCTTAAAAATGTTATGCGTATGTTCTTCTCTTTTTCGAGAATGCCGAGCGCTACGATATTCGCCGTGGATCCGACCAGGGTGATATTGCCTCCCAGGCATCCGCCGAAGAGCAATGCCCACCATAGCGCCTGGGAATTCACGCCGATCGTCTTAAAGCTCTGCAATACGGGTATGATGGCAGCCACCAGGACGACGTTATCGAGAACTGCCGAGCCGATGCTCGCTATCCATAAAATAGCGCCGGTAAGGATGCTCAGGCTGCCGCTCGCAGCTGATACGAGGTGTTTCGCCAGGACGTCCGTCGCGCCGGTATACTGAAGGGTGCCGGCCTGCGCAAAGAGAAAAAGGAAAAAGAGGAGCGTCCACCATTCCACGTCGCGTTCGACATGTTTTCTTGCGTTCTTCTGCTTCCAAATAAATACCGCGCCGCAGGCGATAAGAGGCATCGCCAAAAGTATCGTGTTCTTCTCCAGGCCCCACAATATTTCGAGGCGATGATGAAGCGCTATAAGGACAAGGGTCGAGCCGAAAATGGCAAGGCCTGTCTTGAGATCTCTGCTGAAAATTAAAGGCTTTTCCATGGCCTCAAGCTGTTTGGCCTTAAAATGTTTGAGTTTCTCATCCATCGCATCGAGCGCCTTCCTGTACCAGATGATGCAAATGCATATAGTCGCCGCAAGGCACATCACTGCCAGAGGAGACGCTTTGATAAGGAAATCTTCGAATGTCAGACCGGATTTTGTCGCGATAAGTATCCCGATCGGGTTGCCTAAAACGGTTGCCGCACTGCCTATATTGGTTGCGAGAACCGACGTTATTAAGAAAGGCACCGGGTCGATCTCCAGGCGGTCGCATATCTCCAGTATCGCCACTACCATAAATATGATAGAGGTGACTTCGTCGACCATAGCAGCCATGACGGCCGATACGACGCAAAGAATGACGGTAAACTTTCGCGAGGTCAGATGTTTTATGCCCAAAAGCAGGTGGGATATTATGTTAAAGAATCCGGCCTCTTTCAGCACGCCTACGAGCACCATCATGCATGCCAAAAATAGTATTACTTCCAGGGATGCGAACCTCACCAGGTGCTCGACGTCCAGTGTTTTTGTCATGAGGAGCGCGGCGGTCCCGAGGAATGCGAAGCTCAGGCGGAAATCCCAAAAAAACAGCGTCCCCATTATCGACGCGGAAAATATAGCTACGGCCAGGGCCTGTTTGAAGTCAAGCCCTATAGTCCTGCCGCCCAGGCCGAGAGTCACTGCAATGGCTATAAGTATAATGAGTTTTTTTACCATGCGGGAATGCCTGTTATTTCTTTGTTAGGAGGCCGTTTATCGCGGCCATAAGCTCAGCGGCTTCATACGGTTTCTCCATATATGCCTGGACGCCTTCTTCCATTATCTTATTCTTATAGCCGGGGCTGTGACTTGCGGTAAGGACCAGCACCGGGATCCCGGAAGTCTGCGGGTCGTTTCGCAAGCTCTTCAGAACGGTCGCTCCTCCGCCGGCAGGCAGCATCAGATCCAGTATCACCAGGTCCGGTTTAACTTTTTGTAAAAGCGCGATTCCCTCGATAACATCTTTAGCGATTACGGTTTCAAATCCGTTCTTCGAAAGCCTCTTCTCCAATAGCATCGCCGCATCGGCTTCGTCTTCGACTATAAGGATCCTGGGCATAGCTATCCCCTTTTTTGCATATAAGTATACCATTTTTTTCAAAATGGCTACAGAAATAAAAAATCCCTTTTCATCGAAAAGGGATTTTTTATTTAACCCGGGCTATCTCTTATTGTCCCAGTAATGTCTTCCCGGAATTGTCGGTACCTGTGGGTATAACGTTACCGATCGCGTCCGTTGACGTTTTAGGTTTCGGCTGAGTAGCGGCCGTGGTGCTGGGAGCGGAAGCTCCCTCCTTGCCCCAGCTCTGTATGCACTTACTCATGTCATTAAACGCCGTGTCTGCGCTTACGGGCATGGTGCTTACAAGAAACGCTGCTGCTGCTATTAGAACTATAATATATTTCCTCATCCTGTTCCTCCTTTCTTATGACGTTTATATAGTCTACACTATGTCATATGATTAGACAACTTTATTTTCCGAAAGAAATGTTTTATCTTCCGTTCCATTATGAAGTCGTATTTAAGGTAAGCGCGCATCCATATGGAGCGTTTTGTGGATAGCTTCACTGCATTGCGCAAAAATTCATAGTCTATCCCCTTAATCTTCGGCAGGATAGGCGCGCGCGAGTAACCGCTGTGCGCCTTTATGAGAGACAGGTCATTCTTTACGCAATAATCATATAAGTCACTTCCCGGATGCGGCGTGAAGAAGGACGGGCTTGCCCTGTACGGCTCGATCGAGCGTATCATCTTTACCGTGGCAAGCGCCTCTTCTTTGGTCTCTGTGGGAATGCCGAGCATATAATTGGCCCATATCCTTATGCCGTGCTTTTTGCAGATTCGCGCGGCCCGGTAATTCAGTTCTACCGTCGAGCCTTTGCGCAAAAGTTTCAGTATACGGTCACTACCGCTTTCGAACCCTATCAGGAGCATCCCGAGGCCTGCTTTCTTCATCGCGCGTATCATATCTTCATTCTTGCAGATTATGTCGGCCCTCGACTGGCACACGAACGGCGCCCTGAAACCATTCTTCCTATACGCGGCGCAAAACTCTTCTATCCACACCCTGTCTTCGGTAAGGCAGTCGTCATGAAACATAAAGCTCCGAAAATTATATTTATCGCGAAGCTCGTTCAATTCTCTGATGATGTTCGGAACGCTCCTGCGCCTCACCTTATCCCCAAATATCTTCCGCTCTGCCGGCTGGCAAAAACTGCAGTTATATTTACATCCTCTTCCTGCTATGAGCGTCACGAATGGGCGCTCGAGAAAACTCTCTATCGGCGATTCTTTAAACTTGAATAGCTCCCTGTCGGCAAACGGGAGGCTGTCCAGGTCGGGGTGCTCGCCCATTATAACCCTCTCCCTAGACCTGCCGCCTTTGATATCTTCGAGAAGCTTTACAAAGCTGGTTTCGCCTTCGCCTATCACTATGTGGTCGATCTCCGTTATAGGCGTGAGTTCTTCAGGCATGATGCTGGGGTGCGCTCCGCCCATAATAATCTTCGCGTTAGGCAATGCCGCTTTAGCTTTTTTTGCGGCCTCGACGGCATAGTCGAAATCTACGCTCATCATTGTTATGGCTATGATATCCGGGGATAATCTTTGCAAGCCTTGGAGAAAATCGTCCCAGCCGGAGAGCTCTCTTAGATCTATTAAAGAAGTTTCGTGGCCGGCTTTTTTTGTGCAGGCAGAAAGGCTGCAAAGGCCGTGGTTGATATGGCTGAACCCGATCGTCTGCCTGGCTTTAGGAAAGCCGGTCTCGCCGATCCCGGGAAATACAAAAACGATCTTCATTTATTTTTTGGTTTTTTTGCTACGATCAAATACTGCCAGGCCAAAAGGTGGGTAAGCCTTCCCTGCAGTAATTTATTCATTTTTCTGAAGAATTTACTGCATGAGAGCCTGTTGGTACCGCATTCTATGGTAAGCCCGGCGTCTTCGAGCATCTTGCCGGCGCTCTCAAGCGTAAAGAAGCGAAGATGCGTAATGTCGAGCGTGCCTTCGCGCTGATAGTTCCACTTGCCGGCCATCAGGCCTTTTATGACAGGCCAATGGCTGATATTGGGCAGGCTTATTATCACATATCCGCCGGGCGCTAAAAATTCCTTCATGTCTTTAACGATCTGCCACGGATTTACAAGATGTTCCAGGACATCGCCGAATATTATACAGTCAAAATATTCCCGCCTGAGATCGGGCTTTACCGCTTCGATATCTATCGCATATACTTTATCGAGGTTCTTCTTTGCCTCTTCGGCGGCGGCGGGATTTACTTCTATGCCTACGACCTCGATGCCCCTTGTTTCTTTAAGCCGCTTGCCTACCAGGCCGCGGCCGCATCCGATGTCGAGCACCCTTTTGGCATCTGCAGGGATGAGCTTTATAAGGTCATCGCCCACATTGCCGTAGTATCCTTCGTGTTTTGTAAACTGCAGTTCTTTATGCATGGCAGGTAGATGATATCATCATTACCGGGGGAGGTCAAGTGAGCGCCTATTTTCTCGTTTTCCGCTTCTCTATCTTTTGACCCTTACCGTACATGAGGCCGCCTCTTTCGTCCTTTTTCATACTGATCGATCTTTTTAGCTCTTTTATGGCGGCTTCTCTCTTCTGGATATCCCGGCCGGCCTCTTCTTTTATCTGGGCGGCCTTCGTCTTATCGGAGAGCCTTCCCGCATCCTTAATTTTCCGGCGATCATCTTTGATAGCCCTCATCTGGGCTATGATCTTGTCGCGGTCTTCCGAGATACCGGCCTCTATATTGTGTATCTTCTCCCTGGTTCCTTCCATCTCGACCGGGCCGCCATTCTCTTCGCCGGCAGCGTTCGCCTCTTGCGGCGCCGGAAACACCAGCATCAATCCTGCCAAAAATGCTGCGGCTAAACAGGCCTTAAAGATTTTCATACATACCCCGCATTTTTATTTTGTCTCTTTGCGCAGTCTTGCCTTCCCATTACTCATAAACTATTATAGGCTTGCAGCAGGGTGGTGTCAATGGTTTCGGGGCTTACCCGGCATTGCCAAACTTTTTATACTATGGTATACTTATTCAAATATCAGCATAAAAATATTTAATAAAATATGAAAAACATAAATTTTAAATTTATAACATTCGCGGTAATAATTTTATCCCTGTCTTTCCTTTCCTTAGATTGTTTCTGCGCCGATAGGCCTGATTCCGAGGCGGAGAAAAACGGCAGGCTTACCAACCCGCTCCTTAAGTATATGAAATTCGTGGAATTGACGCCGTTCAGGGATAAGGTAGAGGCGTTGATAAGTAAGCAGAGGCAGAGAAAGGATGTCGAAGAAGTATCATTTTATTTTCGAAGCCTTTCAGACGGTATATGGTTCGGTATAGATGAGAGAGGAAAATTCAGCCCCGCAAGCCTCCTGAAGATTCCGGTAATGCTGTCGTACTTTAGGATGGCGGAAAGCAACCCGGATATTTTAAATAAGAAAATCAAATATGAGCTCCAGGATTTTCAGGGATACCAGGCAGGGATAAAAGGAGCCAGCTCTGCCGAAGTGGGAAAAGATTATTCTGTCGACGAATTGATAAGATTAATGATAAGCGAATCCGATAATAACGCCAATATGCTGCTTTTAAAGAATATACCGGAGGATGAGCTAAGCAAGACATTTAAAGATTTGGGAATTGATCTCGAGACCATTGTGCCAACTGAAGATTTCGTATCTTTAAAAATCGTTGCCCATTTTTTCAGGGCCCTTTACAACGCGTCATATATAAACGAGGCGTTGTCGGAAAAGGCGCTTCGTTATCTTGCAGAAAGCACTTTCCGGGATGGAATAGTTGCAGGTTTGCCCAAGGATGTCCGCGCGGCGCATAAATTCGGCGAGAGATTCATCGAAAAAACCGGGAAAAAGCAATTGCACGAAGTTGCCATAGTCTATTATCCGGATAATCCATACATATTGGGTATTATGACAAAGGGCAAGGATTATAACCGCTTAGCCGCGGCTATAAAAGATATTTCAAGATTAATTTACGAAGAAGTCGATACTCAATATAAAACCAAACGGAAAAAGTGATTTTACAACGCACTAACGGCCTACGATAAAATTTGTCTGGCAGCTACTTTATTACCCCCATTTTTCTTAAAATACGCGTTACGGGACTATATGGTCGTAATGTCCCTAGAAAATTGTAGGCGGCTTTAGGCATTGGCGCTTTATCTTCAATAAGTATTTCCCGGGCAGATAAAGACTTTCCATAAAGCTCCCTATTGGCTTCTTCATGCTGTAAAAGAACCGCGCCTTCCAGCTTGGCACCTGCAAAAAGGCCTTTACTTATCGAATATGATAATATACCGCCTCTTAATTGAAGATCAGTAGATGCTGATGCGCTTCTGCCAACCGGGCCGGCGGCAACCGAGACGTCTGCCCCAAGTTTCAGTTTTCCGCCAAGAATAGCGTCAACGCTGCGCCTGTTCATAAAAAGCAATATTACATCTGTCGCCTGGGCGCCTATCTGAAAACCAAAGCTGCCTCCAGCCAGTGTAAACACAGCAGGACTTGACCAAGCGCGGCCATTCTTTACCATAATGATTCCCTGGCCGTATTGGCCTCCTATCCCCAGCCCTCCGGATATTGTAGACGGGAAAATACCGATCGCCTGGCAGTTAGCTACCGGCCCTTCCATTATCACTTGACCCGACATCTCGCGAGCCCTATCGACCACCCTGGCACATTCCTCAATTAGCCTTGTCCACTTATTTTCCGGGTATGTTGCCGCCCTATTCAATGAAAACATAATAATAAATACGCCGAGCGCGATAATCGTCACTATTAAAAGAATGTGCTTAGGTTTCGTCATATCTTTTATTATTTTACTTCCGATTGACTTATAAGTCATCTAAAATTCTAATTGTATATTTTTATAAAAATTGGTATGCTTTTAGAAACAGGAGGTGGTTATGTTTAAAAAAATGGCGTTTTTTGTTATGTCTGCTTTCTTATTAACAAGCCTTTATGGATGCGCAACGATTTTAGTCGCCGGGGCCGGCGGGGCCGGGACCGCTTTTTGGCTTTCTGGAAAATTGACTGAAACAGTAAATGCTTCGTTCGATAGGACTATAAAAGGCACAAAAGAGGCGCTGCAATCGCTCAATCTGCCGATCAATAAAGATACCAAAAAGACCTCTGTGGCCCAGATAATGACTACTTATACCGATGGTTCTGAGACCTGGATAGATATAAGGCCTGTGACTAAATCCACGACGCAGGTTTCTGTGAGGGTAGGCATGAGGGGCGACAAGGCGGCATCTTCCAAGATCCTGGAAGCTATCAAGAGCCATCTGGGGCCATTCTAAAAATTATACTCTCTTAGAACCATTCATTTTTATCACAAAGTGACATGTTGCCTATTTTCTTTTCTGCATTAAACAAACCCAGGCTTTGGGCGGTCTTTGCATATTTGAATCAAAATGGCTTGCGTATAATGAAAGGATTTGAAAATATGGCTCTACAGCTTCGGTTACGTCTCTTGCGGTACGTTGGGGCGGCCCCGGATCGCGGGGCGGCTCGTCCGCATTGCCGACGAGGGTTAGCCACAATCCATCTTTTTTTAAGCAGGAATGCGCGATCTTCGCATATTTGCTTCTCTCTTTGGCAAGGTCGAAACTGTGAAAGCATCCTCTATCGAAGATAAATCCAAAAGGCGCGCCTGCTATCTTTTCTTTCATGAAGTCTTTTACATAAAATTTGCATTTAACACCGGCCCTGGATGCTTTTTTTATTGCCCGCCCTATAGCTATCCCGCTAACGTCTACAGCTGTTACCAAAAAACCTTGCCGGGCAAGCCATATTGCATTACTGCCTGTCCCGCAACCGACTTCAAGGGCCTTGCATGGTTTTATATGTCTCCCGGTTACTGTTTTGCTAAGGCTAAAGTCACGTTTGCCGGTATCCCAGGGAAGATCACCCGTTATATATCGTTCATTCCAATTTATTTCTATGCCCATACTATCCTTCTTGTAAAGTTTTGCAGAGATCCTATGCAGTAGGGTGTCCCCAAATGGACCGTCCCCGAATATCCCTAATTATATCCTATTTTTGATGGCAGCTTTAGGGGTACGCTACAGCGCGCTTCACCTTTTCCAGGATCTCCGGCTGGACATAGTGATTTATGGTCACCCTGTAGTCCTCTCTCCAGGAGCGGTTCTTTTTGATGAAACGCTTATGGCCCAATTTTTCGGCGATAGAATAGAACAGGTCGCTCACATCCTTCTTATTGACCGCCTTGCGCGCGGCCAGGAATTTTTTTACTCTATTGGTCGCGTAAAAACTCCTTACTATATGAGGATAGAATTCCCTGCCGCAGTATCTCTTGAATGCCACCCTGAAGTGATCTTCATTTATGGGACGCCCCGTATTGCCGTTAACAAATACGAACGATGACTTGCCGGTACGCCTCAGGAGATCCTTCAGCCTTTCTATATAAGCCCTCGGAAATATCTCCGTGATGCTCGTCGGCACGCCGGCTTTTCCTATGTAATTAAAAGAGACCTTCGCGCCATTGATCTCGATGTCTTTTTTCTTCATGGTCGTCAATCCCTTGTGGCGCCGCAAGGCGTAATATATCTGGTTGCCCACTCTCATGCATGTCTTTAAAAGCGTATACATCGGCACGGCAAAATGATCATCCGCGTCATTTAACGCTTCATACGCATTGGCTTTGATCATCGGATAATATTTTTCAAATTCTTTGACGGTGTGGTATTTTTTCTTTCGACGCCTTTTGACCTTTTCCGTGGTGTAAAGGTAGGAATAGGTGCCGCCTGGGTTTTTATATATCACGTCCCAATGGTACTGTGTCTTTTCATCGTGTATCATCAGATTGGGCGCAAAAAGCGAAAATGCCTTACTCAGCTTTTTACCGTTTGGCAATGTGCCGATCCTGGCTCCCCGGCACATCCCGTCAGGCGCTAACTGGCCCTTAAGGAACCGCGGATCATTTTTGTCTATGAGATCGGAGAATCGATGGTTTTTCTTGAATAATTTGATCACGAGCATGGCTTCGGGTAATATCCTGGAAGACCTCTTCCAAGACGTCTTCGTCCTTTCGCAGATCTTCAGGCGGGAGGCCGTTATCCTGATGGTCCCGGGGCGTATCTCTAGACGTTTCTCCGGCACGACGATCATCTACCTTTCATCTTAGGGATATGGTGGCTGGGGACAATGCTATTTTCGATTCGCATAGTGTTATATTATAGCATGATCACATAATGAGGCAATAAGGATCTAGTGCGGTTTAAATCCTATTATGCGGCGCGGCTTTTCTGGCGACGGCGCCATGAGTTGACGGATGGCTTCGAAGATAGACGAGATCTCTTCGTCGTGCCGCTCGATTTTGCGCTCGAGTTCGGTTAGCTTATGGGCGAGCTCTTTGTGAGTTGACAGAACGGCTTTTAATCTTACAAATGCACGCATTATGGCGATATTGACTTGGATCGCTCTTTCACTATTAAGGACACTTGATAGCATTGCTACGCCCTGTTCAGTGAAAGCATAAGGATTGGCACGCCTTGCTCCTCCCCATCTTGAAATCGCAATTTGCGATTTCAAGATTTTGTATTCGCCATCACGTAATTGAAACATGAAGTCATCTGGGAATCTCTTCATGTTTCGTTTGACCTGCTCATTTAGCCGCATAGCAGGCACCCCGTAAAGCCGTGCCAGATCCGTAGACAACATAACCTTTTGTCCTCTAATAAGGTAGATCCTGTTCTCAATAACCTCCTGCGGTATTAATTCCTTCATATTCCCTCCATTTTGATATTCATACCCCATCTTCTAAGGTCACAAATTGTGACCTTAGACACTCCTCTACTATATAGACGCTTTTTTCGGGAAAATTATTGCAACTTTTTTAAAATAAACGGAAGGGGCGGAATCGGGATGACTATAAATACGAAGAGCGCCGAGGATTTTTCGACGCTCTATATGATGTGGCGGGGACGACGGGGATCGAACCCGCGACCTTCAGATCGACAATCTGACGTTCTAACCAGCTGAACTACGTCCCCCGCAAAGGGAAAATTATTTTATCAGCTCGAGTTTGCTTTGTCGAGACAATTTTTTTATCTCAAATTCGCGCTTTTTAGCTACGGATACGTTGGCAACGCCCTCGGTGTAAACAACTTTCACCGGCGTTTTGGATCGTGTATATTTGGACGCCTTTCCCCTATTATGCGTCTCCAGCCGTTTTTCGATGTCAGTAGTGATCCCGGTATATAAAGAGCCGTCTTTACAACTGAGTATGTAGACTTTCCAGGGTTTCGACATTTCGAAATGTGGTACGGTGGTGGGCGGAACAGGGCTCGAACCTGTGACCTCCTCGGTGTAAACGAGACGTTCTACCAACTGAACTATCCGCCCTAAATTGTTAAGACCATTTATAGCACAAAAAGAACTGTCGAACAATCAGTTTTTAGAGGCGGGCCGTGAGCCGGGTTTTGTTATCGGAAGGCTTAGCTTGCAAAATGGACAGTCGGCCTCTTGATAGGTCTCGACCTTTATTTTGGCAAGCGACGCGAACGGAACTCCAAAGTCTACGGGCTCACTTGACCTGTCAATGATACTTGCTACTCCTACGACGGTGCCGCCGGCATTCTTTACGAGCTCGATCACTTCTTTGGTAGACCCGCCGGTCGTTATGACGTCCTCTACTACGAGCGCCCGCTCCGCCTTACCTATGGCGAAACCTCTTCGAAGCGTCATCGCGCCATCCTGCCTCTCGGCAAACAGGCCCCTTACTTTGAGGGCTCTTGCGACTTCATAGGCGAGCGTCACTCCACCCAGGGCAGGGCCGATCACAAAATCTATTTTTTCTTTGGAAAATTTCTTTGCTATCTCTTTTGCCAGCTTCTCCGCAATATCGGGATATTGTACAACGAGTGCGCACTGCAGATAGCTCTGGCTGTGAAGGCCGCTCGAAAGCTTGAAGTGGCCCGTCAGGAGGGCATGCTTTTCGTGGAATATCTCGAGCACGTCTTTTTCGTTCATGAGACCATCTCTTTCAATATCGTTCTCGCCGCTTCGGCGGGATCTTTCGACTCGGTTATGGGCCTGCCTACGACGATGTAGTCAGCGCCGTCCTTTACAGCTATCTTAGGCGTTGCGAACCTCTTCTGATCGTCCGATGCCGCCCATTCGGGCCTCACCCCGGGAGTCACGATCATAAAGTCTTCGCCCAGCTCTTTTCTTATTAGCCTTGTCTCTGAGGGAGAAGCCACCACTCCGTCCAGGCCGGCCTCCTTGGCAAGGCGGGCGAGCATTAAGACCTCATTCTCCATTTTGTGATCGATGCCTGCTGCTTTAAGAGCTTTTTCGTCGAGAGATGTCAGGATCGTAACCGCTAATACTTTAGGCTTTATCACATCGCGCCGTTCAGCCTCGTTCGTAACGGCTTCCTGGGCGCGCTTCATCATGTCGTATCCGCCGAGCGCGTGCACGTTTATCATGAAAGGCTCGAGCGCCGTCACGGAGGCCGCCGCTTTAGCGACAGTGTTCGGAATATCGTGGAACTTGAGGTCAAGGAATATGTCACAGCCGGTCTCTCTTATCCTCTCGACTATCTTGGGGCCGCATGCGGAGAATAGCTCGAGCCCGACCTTGAAGAACTTGACGTCGTTCTTCAGTCTCTCGGCCATGGAGACCGCCCTCTCTTCGCTGTTGAGGTCAAGCGCTACTATTAGTCTATTGATGGCGTTCACAGAGCCCCCGCATTTAGCGAACCGACGAGCTTACCGATATTATCGATCTTGTTTTTCTTCATATATTTAGCAATTCCGTCTATGATTTCAGTGGATGCGACTGGATTCACAAAGGTAGCGGTGCCGACCTGCACAGCGCTAGCCCCGCAAAGCATGAACTCCACGGCGTCTTTGTAGTCCATTATACCGCCGCAGCCGATTATGGGTATATCGATTTTATTATACGCATCCCATACCGTCTTAAGCGCGATAGGTTTTATCGCCGGGCCGCTTAAGCCTCCTGTTATGTTGCCGAGCTTCGGCCGTCTCGTGTCGATATCTATCGCCATGGCCGAGAACGTATTGACCAGAAGCACTGCGTCGGCGCCGGCTTCTTCTGCAGCGCGCGCTATCTTCGAAATGTCTGCAACGTTCGGAGAGAGCTTTGCTATTAAAGTAAGGCTTGTCGCCTTCCTGGCAGCGCTGACCATACTGCGGACTGCATTGGCATCCTGGGCGATAAGCCCTTCGCGCGTGCCATGCCTTACGTTCGGGCATGAAAGGTTCAGTTCAATCGCACCGACAGTTTTAATACGGTTAAGCCTTTTCGCAAGTTCCGTAAATTCGGATTCATTGTCGCCGGCTATACTTACTATCAATGCTGTTTTGCCTTTGGGAAATAGCGGTATCTTGTTCTTTATAAAATCAGCGAGCCCTTTATTTTCCAAGCCTATTGAATTCAGCATACCGCCCTGTGTCTCTGCAATTCTGGGCGGCGGGTTACCTGTGCGGGGTTTCAGGGTTATGGTCTTGGCCACGATAGCGCCGAGCCGGCTTACATCGACGAGCGGCCGGTACTCCATACCGAAAGTCCCGGATGCGACCATCACAGGGTTTTTCAGTTTTAGCTTTCCTATTTTCACTGATAGATCTACCACGATATCTCCTCTGCGTTAAAGACCGGGCCGTCTTTGCAGACCATTTTGTATGCAGGGTCCAGGGGCCGGGATCCAGGGGCCGATTTTACTTTGACCGGACAGCCTAGGCAGACTCCGACACCGCAGGCCATATGCTCCTCGAGCGAAACCTGGCACGGGATGCGGTTCTTTTGTGCGATCGCCGCAACGGCTTTAAGCATTCCGGCCGGGCCGCAGGCGTATATCGTCACTCGTAGCGCATAGCTTGTGCACAGCATGTCCCGCAATAGATCTGTTGCGAGGCCTTTATACCCCTTTGAATCATCTTCCGTCGCTACCCTGATTATGCATCCAAGGGCCTTGAGTTCGCGTTCGCATAGAATATGGGCGCTTGTCTTTGCGCCTATTACGACGCTGACCTTACGCCCTGTCCGCGATAACTTTTCCGCCAATGCTGTGAGCGGTGCTATACCAACGCCGCCTGCAACAAGTATGGCCGCCTTAACTGAAGCTGGAATGTCGAATCCATTGCCCAGCGGCCCGATGACGTCTAGGAACTCGCCTCTTTTTTTCTGCGCCAAAAGCTCTGTGCCGGCGCCTACCACTTCATACAATAACTCTATGCCGCCTTTCGATATCCTATGGACGCCGAGCGGTCTGCGCAGAAGCGGCCCGGGGCCTTCAGAGCACTTCACTTCCACAAATTGCCCCGGCTTGGCAGTCTTTGCAAGATATGCAGACTCGATACGCATCCTGTAAAACTCTTTAGCGAGCTTTTTGTTTTCCAGTATTTTTGCTTTTAGTTGTTTCATATTTTATCAGAAAAATTTTAACTGCTTCTCCTGCGCTTCATCACCTTTTTTGAATACCCTGACCTCGCCATACTCGCCGTCGTAGCCTGGCGATATCTCGACATTGCCGCTCCTTACATTAATGATGCCGCTTGCAATCCTCTCGGGCAGGCTCGCTTTAAGTTCCGCCTCACTCATGTCGAGGAGGATGCGAAATTCCGTCCCGAAATTCTTTACAAGACGGTGATATTCTCTCTCCACCCTCACCGATCCGGACTTTACTCCGAACGCATCGGCTATTATCTCCTCGAGAGGGACGACCCTCTTATAAAAGGGGCTTCGGCTGTCTATGTAGTCAGCGCTGCGATCGGCCAGAGATTCGAGCCGGTGCATGACGCCTATTGTAACCTTCTTGCCGCAGACAGGGCAAATATTATTTATGTTTCTTGATTCCTGCGGCGAAAGGCATGCCTTACAACCCCTGTGGCCGTCCCAGTGGTATTTGCCTTCTTCCGGGAAAAATTCTATCGTATACAAAAACCGCGCCTTGTCCTTCGTCCTCAATATCTCTGCCAGATCTGCGTAGCTTATCTTATCCTTGAATACGTTCGCCTCTCGCCCTAATTTGGACGGAGAATGCGCATCCGAATTCGATGTCAGGCAGAACCTGTCGAGCTTTGACCAGCGCCAGTTCATCTGCGGATCGCTCGAGAGGCCTGTCTCGATCGAGAATATCTTGCCGGTCTGGTCCTCAAAACATTCTTCCGGAGAATCGAACCCTGAATTCGACCCGAAGATGCTGAAATGCGGCGTCCACGCGTGGCCCGGAATGAAGAAGACTCTCTCGTCTATCTCCGTAAGCATCCTCACCATCTTATCGCACTCTAAAGATAGGATCGGCCTTCCGTCCGACGATAGGATGCCGTATTCCGAAACGGCGGATGTTATCTCTTCTACCGTTTCGAAGCTGGGCGAGAAGATGAGGTTATGCACCTTTCTCGTCCTGCCTGCCTTAAAGTATATATTGGAGACCTCGGCGGTCAATATGAAGTATATGCCTTCGTATTGAAATACGCCGGGCAGGTCAGACTCTTTAAGCTTATTCTTAAGTTCCGAGAACCACAGCGGGTGGGTAAAATCACCCGTGCCCATCATCGAAACGCCTTTTATCTTTGCCCACTTAGCAAGGGCCGCCAAGTCCATATCCTTCGATGTCGCACGTGAATATTTCGAATGGATATGTAGATCGGCGATAAATGGCATCTATGCCCCCGTAGCTGTAGGGCAGGTTTAAACCTGCCCTACAAAATTAGCTCATCCCTCATCGTTATAGTACCTTGCACAAAGACGGTGACAGCTTTTCCTTTAAGCTTCCAATTGATGAACGGCGAATTCTTGGATCTCGATTCTATCGATTCTTTTTTAAATATGTACTCTTTGTCCGGGTCTATTATCGTGATGTCTGCCGGGCTTCCTGGCTTAAGATTTCCGGTTGGCATCTCTAATATGCCGGCGGGATTCGCGGAAAATTTAGATATTAGCCCGCTCCACGACAGGACTTTTTTATCTACGAGCTCAGCGATGCCGAGCGATAGTGCCGTCTCTAATCCTATTATGCCGAATGGCGCATAGTCAAACTCCACATCCTTCTCCGAATCTGTGTGCGGCGCGTGGTCGGTCGCTATGATATCTATCGTCCCGTCAGCCAAGCCTGCCTTTATCGCGTCGACATCTTCTTTTGTCCTCAGCGGCGGGTTCATCTTGGTATTTGTATCATAGGTGGAGCAGCAGTCATCGGTGAGGGTAAAGTAATGTGGCGCGGTCTCTGCGGTGACTTTGACGCCGGCTTTTTTCGCGCGGCGGATCAACTCGACCGACTCTTTACAGCTTACGTGCGCTATGTGTATCCGGACCGCTAGCTTCTTCGCAAGTTCAAGGTTACGCTCGATAGCAAGATATTCTGATTTTGCAGATATGCCGCGTAAGCCCGCTTTCGTCGAGATAAACCCCTTGTTCATGACACCGCCCAAAGAGAGGCTTGTATCTTCACAGTGTTCGATGAGAAGAAGCTTGAAGAGCGCGGCATTCTTTAGCGCCTCTTCCATCAAGGCTGCATCCTGTATTGACGAGCCGTCGTCCGTTACCGCAAATGCGCCTTCCATCTTGAGTTTTTCAAAATCTGCGAGCTTCCTGCCCGACCTGTCTTCAGTGATCGTACCGGCAATGTAAACATTACAGAACGCGTCTTTGGCGATCACATCCTTCAAGGATTTTATTATGTGGGGCCTGTCGAGCGGCGGCTCTGTGTTCGGCATGCAAAGGATGCTTGTAAAGCCGCCGTGTACTGCCGCGCGAGTTCCCGTCTTCACGGTCTCTTCGTCCTCCCGGCCCGGCTCCCTTAAATGTACGTGCATGTCGACAAGCCCCGGCGTGACGATTTTGTCCTTAGCATCTATGATCTCATGCGCTATTACTTTTAGGCCGGGACCGACCTTTTCTATCTTCCCGTCGGAGATGAGGATATCCAGGGGCGCGTCTATCGAATTAGCCGGGTCCACCACCCTCCCGCCTTTTATGAGATATTGTTTCTTCATTCCGCCCCCTTGGCGTGTGCGACCAGATACAGGACCGCCATCCTCACCGCTATGCCGTTAGTGACCTGTTCCAATATGACCGAATTCTTCCCGTCCGCAACCTCGCTCGACATCTCTACGCCCCTGTTGATCGGGCCGGGGTGCATCACAACTATATCTTTTTTACAATTTTTAAGCCGTTCGGCCGTTATCCCGTATTGCTTGAAATATTCCAGCTTGGACGGGAATGCCAGGGCACCGTCCCTCTCAAACTGCATCCTGAGCACGTTGATAGCGTCGGCTCCTTTTAGCGCTTCGTCTACATCGGTCGTCACCCTCACGCCCATCCGTTCGATCCCGTCGGGGATAAGGAGCGGGGGCGCGCAGACAGTGACCTCTGCGCCCAGCTTCGTCAGGCCCCAGATGTTGGAGCGCGCCACGCGCGAATGCGCGATGTCGCCGATTATACTAACTTTAAGCCCCTCGAGGCGGCCAAGTTTCGATTTTAAGGTCAGCATATCCAGGAGCGCTTGTGTCGGATGTTCGTGCCAGCCGTCGCCGGCATTCACGACACGCGCCTTAACCGAGCGCGCGAGGATATTAGGCGCGCCGCTCGCATTATGGCGCACGACTATTATATCTATCTTGAGGGCTTCTATGTTCCTGCCGGTATCGATGAGCGTTTCGCCTTTCTTCACGCTCGATGCCTCTATCTCGATATTTATGACATCTGCTGAAAGCCTCTTTGCCGCGAGCTCAAAAGATGTCCGGGTCCTCGTCGAAGGCTCGTAGAAGAGATTTACGACCGTCTTGCCGCGAAGCGCCGGCACTTTCTTTATTTGCCGCGTTGTTACCTCTTTGAAGCTTGCGGCCGTATACAAAATGAGCTCGATCTCTTCTTTCGAAAGATATTCGAGCCCCAGCAGGTCCTTCTTCGTCCAGACTGTCTTCTTCTCCGCCATTTAAACTACTCCAAGTTTATTCAGCCACAGTGTAGGCTAAGTGCCGATGTCTCCGACATCGGCTTTCTTCTCGCACAGCACCACCTCGTCTTTGCCGTCCGTCTCCGAGAGCCTGACCTCTATTACCTCCTTGAGCGACGTCGGCACGTTCTTACCCACATAATCCGCCCTTATCGGAAGCTCCCTGTGCCCTCTGTCGACCAGGACCGCAAGCTGTATCTGGGAGGGCCTGCCAAAATCTATCAGCGCATCGAGCGCGCACCTTATCGTTCTGCCTGTATATAGAACGTCGTCGACTAAAATTATACTTTTGCCTCCTATGTCAAAATCTATTTCGGTAGCGTGCACTACCGGCTGGCTCGAGGCCTCGGTAAGATCGTCGCGGTAGAGCGTGATATCCAGCGCCCCGACCGGCACTTTTACACCGGCTATCTTTTCTATCTTTGCGGCGAGACGAACGCCTAGATACGCGCCGCGGTTCTTTATGCCTATTATTGCAATATCGCCGATCGCCTTATTCTTCTCGACTATCTCGTGGGCAAGCCGCTCGAGCGTCTTCGCCATCGAGTTTTCGTCCAGTATCTTAGATTTCTCTTTAAGTGTCACGGGGTTGCCTCATCGGTCGTCTATGGTAGGGCAGGTTTAAACCTGCCCTACTGCTATTACAAATAAAAAGCCCACTTACTATTTGTATATAGATAAGTGGGTTCGCTTTCATCCTGCTTCTCCTTTTCCGGCCTCTCTGGACCGATCTTTAAAAGGTTTTGTGCTGTATTCTTGATGTTTATTATCGCATATTCTGCAATTTTGTCAATTAGAATTTTTATTTAAATAATAACGATAAATTCGCCCTTGGGGGGGTGAGCGGTAAAATGGGCTATCGATAAAGAGACCTTTTCGCGCCTGACTTCCTCGAATTTCTTCGTAAGCTCTCTTGCAAGGCATATTTCTATGTCCCCGTAAACATCCAAAACGTCCTCCAGGAACTTAACTATCCTGTGCGGGGATTCATACAATACAGCTGTCCGGCCTTCTTCCTTTAATTTCTTAAGCTGGTTCTTTCGCTTGGCGCCCTTGTTTGACAAAAATCCCTCGAAAGTAAATTTATCTGTGGGTTTACCTGAAATGGTAAGCGCGGTTACCAGCCCCGACGGCCCGGGGATCGGGATTACCGGGATATCATTATCGATGCACATCCGGATTATCCTGTATCCCGGGTCTGAAATCCCGGGCGTCCCGGCATCGGAGACGAGCGCCACGGTTTTCCCCTCTTTTAAAACCTTTAATAGGTATTCGGTCTTCTGTATCTTATTATATTCGAAATAGCTCGTCGTGGGGGCCTTTATCTGGTACCGGTCCAGCAGTATCCTGGTGTGGCGGGTATCCTCTGCAGCGATCATGTCGACCGATTTTAGCGTTTCGATCGCGCGAAGGGTGATGTCTTCGAGGTTGCCTATCGGTGTCGAGACTACAAATAGTTTACCGGTTTGCATTTTTACTCTACAGTCACCGACTTGGCTAAATTACGCGGCTGGTCGATGTCATGCCCAAATTTCTTCGCCACATAGTAGGCGAGTAACTGCAGCGGTATCACTACGATGAGGGGTGAGAAGAGCTCATCTATCCTGGGTATCTCTATGATATAGTTGATGCTGTGGTGCAGAATTTCCTTATTGCCCTCGGTGACGATCGCGATCACTATGCCGTTACGGGCCTTTATTTCCTGGATGTTGGAGAGCATCTTATCGTAGGTCTTCGACTGCACGGCTATGCAAACGACCCACGGGTTCTCGTCGATGAGCGCTATCGGACCGTGTTTCATCTCGCCTGCCGGGTATCCTTCAGCGCTTATATAGGAGATCTCTTTCAGCTTGAGGGCGCCTTCCAGGGCGTTCGGATAGTTAATATTCCGGGCGAGAAACAGGAAATAGGATTTGTTATGTTTTTCGAAGTAGTACCTTTTGAATTCGCTCGCGTATGCTGAGATGTTGTTGTACGGGGCCTTATACTCCGTTATAAGCTCATTCATAAGGGCGGGCGCTCTTTTAAATTCCGCGAGCAGGGATTTCATTTTTGCAGGTTGTATGGTCTTGCGCAAGGTTCCGAGATAAAAAGTCAGCAGGTAGAGGATCGCGAGTTGCGCGGTATAGGCCTTCGTCGAGGCAACGGCTATCTCGGGCCCGGCATGCGTATATATTACGCCGTCCGCCTCCCTGGCAATGGAGCTGCCCACGACATTGCAGATGCCAAGCGTCAGGGCGCCGCGCCTCTTCGCTTCCCGAAGCGCCGCGAGAGAATCGGCCGTCTCTCCGGACTGGGATATTATCGCTACAAGCGTCTCTTTATCGACTATTGGGTCGCGATATCGGAATTCGCTCGACGTGTCGACCCAGCACGGTATCCTTACAAGCTCTTCTATGATGTACTTGCCGGTAAGGCCCGCGTGATAGGCGGTGCCGCACGCGACGATCGCTATTCTTTTTATCTTCTTAAGATCGCTCTCTTTTATCTCAAGCTCGCCGAGCAATACCCTGCCGCCCTGCAGCCTCTCTTCGAGAATGGCCTTCAGTATGTCGCCCTGCTCATGGATCTCTTTCAGCATGAAATGTTCGTAGCCGGCCTTCTCCGCCTGTTTTATGTCCCACTTTATCCTGGCCGGTTTCTTCGGGACCACGCGGCCGCCGCCGTCCATGATAACCGCTTTTTCTTTTGTTATCGTCACGAGTTCATGGTTTTCTAAATAAATAACGTCTTTGGTATATTCGAGGATGGCCGGCACATCGCTTGCGATGAAGTTTTCGCCTTTGCCCACTCCTACTATGAGCGGCGAGTCGCATCTGGCGCCGACTACCTTACTCGCCTCATTTACGTGGATAACCACTATGGCGTAGGAGCCCTTCAGAAGCTTTACCGTCTTCAAGACCGCTTTTTCAAGATTGCCTTTGTAATATTTCTCTACCAGGTGCGCTATGACTTCCGTGTCGGTCTCGGATCTGAATTTATGCCCGTCCTTGATGAGCATCTCCTTAAGTTCTAAGTAATTTTCTACGATACCGTTATGGGCAACGGCAATCTTCCCTTTGCAATCCAGGTGAGGATGCGCATTCACGTCATTCGGGACCCCATGCGTCGCCCAGCGCGTGTGGCCTATCCCCGTAATGCCCTTGGCGGGCCCGCCCTTCAATTTTTCGTTTAATATGCGCAGTTTCCCCTGTTTTTTAACAAGCTTTATCTTGTGATTGTTAATAACAGCGACGCCGGCCGAATCGTACCCCCGGTACTCAAGCCGGCTTAAGCCTTTGAGCAATACATCTTGCGCTCGCCTATTTCCTACATACCCTACTATGCCGCACATATTCCCTCGTTATTTGCTCAGGCCTGACGTTTTTTAGTGAAACTGGCGTCCCCACGGGGATTCGGTCATCCGGCCGCCGGAGGCGGCCTCCTGACCAGCCAATTTTCTGTCGCCCGGAGGGCTTTTCCTCCCTTCGGTCGGCGAAAATTGTCTTCGAATCCCCAGACTGCGCTGAGTGAAATTGGCGTCCCCACGGGGATTCGAACCCCGGTCGTCAGAATGAAAATCTGATGTCCTAGACCAGGCTAGACGATGGGGACGCTGGATTATTTCTTTCGCTTGATAAATTTCTTTTTTGCTTCTTTTTTGGCCGGCTTCTTCTCTTCGGCTTTTTTCTCTTTCTCCTTCGGTTCTTCCTTAACCGCAGGCTTCGGCTGCTCTTTCTGCTCTTCTTTCACAGGCGCTGCCTGAGAAGTCACTGCCGCTTCCGAGGCGACCTTCTCGTCTTCATCTTCAGGCACTATCTTGGCAACCGAGGCGACCTTGTCGCCCGGCTCGAGACGCATGAGCCTGACGCCCTGTGTCGACCGGCCCGTCGTGCGTATATCTTTTATCGGGCACCTGACGATCATCCCCTTCGACGTAATGAGCATGATTTCGTCCCTATCCGAAACGGTCGTCAGGTCTACAGCCTCGCCGTTCTTGCCGGTCACTTTGATATTTATAATACCCTTGCCTCCGCGCGACTGCAGCCGGTATTCCTTGAAGGCGGTCCTCTTCCCGAAGCCCTGGCCCGTCACCGTGAGTACTGTCTGGTCCGGCCTCACGATCTCCATCGCGTTGCATTCGTCTTTTTTGCCGAGGTTTATGCCCCTCACTCCCTTGGCGGACCTGCCCATATCCCGGACTTGCGCCTCCTTGAAGCGAATGGCTTTGCCTTCTCTGGTCGCAAGCAATATCTCGTCATCGCCATTTGTAAGTTCGACCCCGATCAGCGCATCGTCTTTCTCGAGGCCTATGCCTATTATCCCGCCCCTCCTTGGGTTCGAGTAGGCCGTGAGCGTGGTCTTCTTTATAAGCCCTCTCCTCGTCGCCATTATGAGGGAGCGCCCCTCTTTAAATTCTCTCACCGGCACAAACGCGCTTATCTTCTCTCCCTGCCCAAGGGACAACATATTCACGATCGCCTTGCCCTTGGAAAGCCGCCCGGCCTCGGGTATTTCATGGACCTTCAGCCAATGGACCGTTCCCTTGTCGGTGAAGAAGAGCATGTAGTCGTGCGTCGACGCTATGAAGAGGTGTTCGATAAAATCTTCTTCCTTCATGTCGGCGCCGGTTACGCCCTTGCCGCCGCGCCTCTGTTTCCTGTAACTCGAAACGGGCAGGCGTTTTATGTAGCCGGTGTGGCTTATCGTGATGACGACATCCTCTTCGGCGATCAGGTCCTCTATCTCGAGCTCTTCGGCCTCCGGCGCTATCTCCGTACGCCGCTCGTCGCCGAATTTTTCGGCCAAGCTTTTCATCTCGTCCTTGATTATTTCGAGGACCTTCTTTTCGCTGGCAAGTATCGACTTCAAAAATTCTATCTTTTTTATGAGTTCGAGGTATTCCTTGTCTATCTTATCGCGTTCCAGGCCCGTGAGACGCTGCAGCTGCATCTCCAGGATCGCCGTCGCCTGTTTCTCGGAGAGATCGAACTTCTTCATCAGCTCTTCTTTCGCGACCTGGGGGTTTTCGGACTCCTTTATTACTTTTATCACCCTATCGAGGTTCTTCAGCGCGATCTTCAACCCTTCGAGTATATGCGCCCTGTCTTGAGCTTTCTCGAGTTCGAACTTTGTTCTCCGTATGATTATTATTTTGCGGTGCTTGATAAACTCGTCGAGCATCTCCTTTAAATTGAGAACCCTGGGCCTGCCGTCGACGAGCGCCAGCATGATAACGCCGAAAGTCTCCTTCATCTGCGTATGTTTATAGAGCTGGTTCAATACTATGTGCGCGTTCGTGCCGCGTTTCAGCTCTATCACTATGCGCATGCCGTCCTTGTCGGATTCGTCCCTCAGGTCAGAGATGCCCTCCAGCTTCTTCTCCTGGACAAGGTTTGCGATCGATTCTATGAGATTTGCCTTGTTGACCATGTACGGTATCTCTTTGACAAGAATCGCTTCCTTGCCGTTCTTTTGTTCTTCAATAAATGCTTTGGCGTTGATCTTCAGGCGCCCGCGGCCCGTCGTATATGCGCTTTTTATCCCTTCGTAGCCGCGGATTATGCCCCCCGTCGGGAAATCCGGCCCTTTAACTTTTTTAAGAAGGTCTTTCGGCCCGCAGTCCGGGTTGTCTATCACGAACGTCACCGCCTCGGCTATCTCTTTCAAGTTATGCGGCGGTATGTTCGTCGCCATGCCTACCGCTATACCGCTCGAGCCGTTTACCAGAAGGTTCGGCAGGCACGCCGGGAGCACCGAGGGCTCCTGCAGGCTGCCGTCAAAGTTAGGGACAAAGTCTACGGTATCTTTATCTATGTCGAGGAGCATCCAGTCGGTGATGTGCTCAAGCCGCGCTTCGGTATACCTCATCGCCGCCGGCGCATCGCCGTCGATCGAGCCAAAGTTGCCCTGGCCATCGACTAACGGATAGCGAAGCGAGAAGTCCTGCGCCATTCTCACGAGCGTATCGTATACGGCGACATCTCCGTGCGGATGGTATTTACCCAAGACTTCTCCGGTGATCCTCGCGCATTTCTTATAAGGCTTGTTATGCTCGAGCGAGAGCTCTCTCATCGCGTAGAGGATCCTCCTGTGGACGGGCTTCAGCCCGTCCCGGACGTCTGGCAGGGCCCTGCCGACGATAACACTCATCGCGTAATTGATGTACGAATCCTTCATCTCTTCTTCGATATAGACCGGGATAATTTTTTCGTTACGTGTGTACATGTCGCTCCTTCTAAATGTCCAGCACCTTCACCTCGTGAGCATGCTTCTCTATAAATTCTCTGCGCGGCTCGACCGCCTCGCCCATAAGCACCGTGAACATCGCGTCCGCCTCGACCGCATCTTCGAGAATGACTTTAAGGATCGTCCTCTTTTCCGGGTCCATGGTCGTCTCCCAAAGCTGATGCGGGTTCATCTCTCCGAGGCCTTTATACCTCTGTATCGTCATGCCCTCCTTGCCTACATCCATGACGAACTCGAGTATCTCCTTTAGAGAATAGAAGTTTTCGGTTCCTTTTTCCGCCTTAATCGCATACTTAGGTTTTCTCGCCTCTTTTTTGGAGTCTTTCTTAACGCTCCCCTCTTCTTCGCCATTGACATAATCTTCGATGTCGACGCCAAGCTTCTCGATCCGATCCACTATCTTCTCGATCTCGCGCGCTTCATAAAACTCTATATGGCTTAAGGTCTTCGCCTTCTCCTCCACAGGAACGCCTTCTTTTTTGGCCGCTTTTTCGCCCTCTTTTACGTACTCTGCCAGCTCATCGTCGTTGTACAAAAATTGGTCCTCATACTCCACTTTTACCATATAAATTGGCAGTTTTTTGGTCTTCTTATGCCTAAAACTGATATATTTTGCAAAACTTACTCCACGCCTGTCAACAGCGCCTGCAAGGTGTTCGAGCTCTACAAGCGCATCAAGTATTGCCTTTAGCTGTTTGTCCGTAAACTGGTTTTTGTCCTTTGTGCGGGTGAGAACCATACCTTCAGAGCCTAGCTCTATAAGCAGTGCGTTGTATTCATCCTCGGTCTGTATATACTCTTCGCGCTTGCCCCTTTTTATTTTGTATAGCGGCGGTTGGGCGATGTAAATATGCTCCTTCTCGATCAATGCGGCCATCTGGCGATACAGGAATGTTAAGAGCAATGTCCTTATGTGAGATCCGTCAACGTCTGCATCGCACATCAGTATTATCTTGTTGTACCGGAGCTTCGCCATGTCGAACTCTTCGCCTATCCCGGTCCCGATCGCGGTTATTATGGTCCTTATTTCCTCGTTCGACAGCGCTTTGTCGAGACGCGCTTTTTCAACGTTCAGGATCTTGCCTTTTAGCGGCAGTATCGCCTGGAACCTGCGATCGCGCCCTTGCTTTGCCGATCCGCCGGCTGAATCCCCTTCCACAAGGTATAGTTCGCAGAGCGCCGGATCCGACTCCTGGCAGTCGGCGAGCTTACCTGGAAGCGCGGCTCCTTCGAGCGCGCCCTTGCGGCGGGTAAGTTCGCGCGCTTTTCGCGCAGCCTCGCGCGCGCGCGCTGCCAACACGGCCTTCTCTATAATCTTGTTTGCGACCGGCGGGTTCTCTTCGAGAAATCCGCCGAGCGCTTCGTTTACTATCGATTCGACGATCCCTTCTACCTCGGAGTTGCCGAGTTTCGTCTTCGTCTGCCCCTCGAACTGCGGGTTCGGGACTTTGATGCTTACGACCGCGGTCAACCCCTCCCTTACGTCGTCGCCGGAGATGGACGCGTCAGAATCTTTAAGAAGATGTTTAGACTTGCAATACTGGTTCAGCGTCCTGGTCAGCGCGGATTTGAACCCAGTCAGGTGAGTGCCCCCTTCGATCGTATTGATGTTGTTGGCGAAGGTGAAGATGCTCTCGCCGTAACCGTCGTTATACTGCATCGCGACCTCGGCCAGCGTCCTGTCCTTCTCCTTCGAGAAGTATATGACCTTCTTGTGCAGGATGTTCTTGTTTTTATTCAAAAATTCCACGAACGATACTATCCCGCCGGAGAACTTGAACTCGACCTCTTTTTCTTTTACCCTTTCGTCCTTTAACGTTATCCTGATATCTTTATTTAAGAATGCGAGCTCTCTTAAGCGGTTCGAGAGGGTGTCGAACGAATAAACGATTTTCCCCTTCCCGAATATCTCCTCATCGGCTTTGAAGGTAACGCGCGTGCCGGTCTTCTTGGCGCTGCCCACCACTTTAAGTTTTGACGCTGAACGCCCGCACTTGTACTCCTGGTGGTAGACCTTGTCGTCGCGCTTTACCTCGACCTCGAGCCATTCGGATAGCGCGTTCACCACGCTCACGCCGACGCCATGGAGTCCACCCGCTACTTTATATACCCTATGGTCGAATTTGCCTCCGGCGTGCAGCTTCGTCAGGACGACCTCGACGGCGGGCTTGCCTTCGGTCTTGTGTATGTCGACGGGGATGCCACGGCCGTCGTCTATGACAGATACGGAATTATCCCCGTGGACCACGACGTCTATGTTCGCCGCATACCCGGCCATGCATTCGTCGATAGAGTTATCCACCACTTCGTAGACCAGGTGGTGAAGTCCGCGCTGGGTCGTATCTCCTATATACATGGCGGGCCGCTTCCTTACCGCGTCGACGCCCTCCAGAACCGTTATCGTAGTGGCGTCATACTTCTTCACGGCATCGGCCTTTGCCTTGTCCTGGCCCTCTTCGTTTATTTTTTTCTTCTTCTCTTCTTTCGCCATTTTCTTAAGGTCCTTTGACTTTTTATTTTTTGCTTTCTAAAAGCTCCCCTATCCTGAACCTCAACCCCTTAAGCTGCTTTCCCCTAAATTTTCCTTCGAGCTTTCCCAGTATTTCCCTCTTTTTTATCGTCAGCTCATACAACCAGCCGGACCCGTCTACGTTTACCAAAAGAACGCTTTTTTTTATCGATACCGGCTTTGTGTGCCTGGCCATCTTCTCGCCGACGGCCCTCTTCCATATCCCCGCCATCTCTTCTTCGCTTACCCGCCCCCGCCCGCTTAAGCCCTCTATTACATCCTGTACTATTTTATCTATCGCCGTCTCTTTCCCGGCTCTTTTCTTCATCTTGAAACCCGTCAGGTTATCTGCATCGGGAGCACGACGTAAATATATTCGGAGCCTATCCGCACCACACCCGGTTTGTCCGGATCGGTAAGCTCGAACTCTATCTTCTCCTCGCCGGTGTTCCGTAAAAGGTCGACCAGATAGTCCGGGTTGAAACCGACCGATATCTCTTTGCCTTTATAGTCGGCGTCCACCTCCACCCGCGCCTCTCCCAAATATGGCGTGCTCTTCGATATGACCGCCCTATCCTTCCCTAGGTCTATCTTTATCGCGGCCGAATCCTGGTTGGTGAAGAGCGCGGCCCGTTTTACCGCCGCCAGAAAAGTGTCTTTCGGGATCACCAGCTTCTCTTTTGTCTCTTTGGGTATGACCTGTTCGTAGTTCGGGAACTCTCCCTCTATTAATCTTGAGACCAGGCGCGTCTTTCCCATATCAAAGAAGATCTGGTTATCGTTAAAGAATATTTTTACATCGCCCTCTTCCCCCAGTGTTTTATTCAGCTCATCCACGGCCTTTGTCGGGACGATGAATTTCCTTTCGAGGGTTTTTGGAAGCTGCATCTTGTCCTCTACCATCGCAAGCCGCCTCCCGTCCGTGGCTACCAGCCGTATGCACGCCGGTTTTATCACAAAGAGCACCCCGTTTAACACATACCTGGACTCATCGTGGCTTATCGCGAAACCTGTCATGCGCAGCATCGTCTTCAGCTTTTTTTGCGGTAATGTTAAAAAGTCTTTTTCTTTGAATTCCGGCAGCTGTGGAAACTCTTCTTTCGGGAGCCCCATTATCTTAAACGCGCTCTTCCCGCATTCTATGTTCACGAGGTTATTTTTTTTGACGGATATTGAAATTGTTTCGTTGTCCGGCAATTCTTTTATTATGTCTAAGAATTTTTTAGCGGGTACCGTTATCGCTCCGGCGATCTGCGGTTTCACCCCTATCCTGGATGTTATCCCTATATCAAGGTCTGTTGCTATCAGTGTCAGGTTATCATCGGTCGCTTCTATCAATATATTGGATAGGACCGGCAGGTTGGATTTTGTGCTTATAGCCGACTGAACTTCCTGTATGCCTTTTAACAAAACATCTTTTGTTGTGCTGAATTTCATCCCCAAAATCTCCCTTCTATCAATTTTTAGCTGTATTTAAAAAGTAAAAGTATTAGTAGAAGCTGTTGATAAGTCAATAAGATGCTAAAACGAATCACGCAAATATGTTATAAGAAAACAATACACACCAAAACCGCCAATACTTATCAACACAATCTACAAAATACACACAACTAACCCTTAATACCCCGGATAAGCCTGTCAACGGTCTGCTTTAAACCCGTCTTTGCCTTAAGGTCGTTCTCAACCTTTTCACAGGCGTGTATTACCGTGGTATGATCGCGCCCCCCAAACTGATCGCCTATCTCCGGGAGAGAAAAATCTGTCAATTGCCGCGTCAGGTACATCGCTATCTGCCTGGGGTAAGCAACAGCCCTGCTCCTCTTTTTCGCCCGCATGTCAGAAAGTTTTATATCAAAAAATTCACTCACCTTCTTCTGTATAAGATCTATCGTTATATTTTTTTCACCTTCAATGATCATGTCTCTCAAAACCTCCCTGGCCAGCTCCGTCGAGACTTCCTTGCCGACGAGCTTGGCGTAGGCCACGACCCTTATGAGAGCGCCTTCGAGCTCGCGGATATTAGTCTTTATTTTCTCGCCGAGAAAATAAAAAACGTCCTCCGGCAGGGCGATTGTCTCCCTCTCCGACTTCTTTTTCAATATCGCGATGCGCGTCTCGAAATCGGGCGGCTGTATATCGGTGACTATCCCGTATAAGAAGCGCGATATCAGGCGCTCCTCCAGGCCCCGGATCTCTTTCGGCGGAGAGTCGCTCGAGACGACTATCTGTTTGTGGGCGTCATAGAGCGCATTAAAGGTATGGAAAAACTCTTCCTGGGTAGACTCTTTCCCGGCGATGAACTGTATGTCGTCTATCAAAAGGACGTCGACGCTGCGGTACTTTTCCCTGAACTTCTGCGTTGAGCGGTTCTGGATGGAACCGATAAGCTGGTTCGTAAACTCTTCGCTCGATATGTAAAGGACCTTTGCTTTCGGAGTCCTGTGGAGGACGTTCTGTCCGATGGCGTGCATGAGGTGTGTTTTGCCCAGGCCTACACCGCCGTAAATGAAGAGAGGGTTATACGCTTTCGCCGGCGATTCGGACACCGCCAGCGAGGCAGCGTGGGCGAACCTGTTCGACGGGCCGATAACGAAAGAATCGAAGGTGCATTTAGAGCTTAAACCGATCTCCTTCGCCGTGTCCTGGCTCGTACGCGCGAAAGGCCAGAAGGGCTTCGTCTCTTTTTTTTCGCTTTCCATCCTGGGTTTCTGGATAACCCCATCCGTCTCGTCGCCCAAAACGAAATCTATTTTTAATTCCCGCCCCGTAGCTTTCTGGACGCAGGCAGAAATCAGGTTCATGTATCGGTCGAGGAGCCATGCCTTGAAAAATTTATTCGGCACTTCAAGGACGAGCGTATCGGCTGACAGAGAAATGAACTTGATCGGGCTAAACCATATGCCGTAGGTCTGCTCGTTCGCCAGGTCTTTCCTTATTATGTCCTGAGCCCTTGACCAGGCTACCAGGCTTTGTTCCGACACCAGAGACCCCTTGTTATAGTTATCCACAACCTACTTAAGCACATTCTCAACGCAAAACCCCAAGTTATTCACAGCTTGTGCACAGCCGAAACCGTAAAGACCTTAGCCGTTATGAGTATCTCACCAACAGCCGTAGGGGAGGTTTAAACCTCCCCTACGGCTGGAAGCTTTGAACCACTACAAAAGCAGGAACATCATTATAGTGAATAGAGATTTTTTTTGCAACAGAAAAATTCACCACATGAAACCTCCTCCCAGCACCGCCGAGGTCGGACGAGCTCTAAGTAATCCGTCCTCGGCGGTGGTTTTTTACGGTTCATGTGGACGAGCTCTTAAGTAATCCGTCATCGCCCCTTTTTGGTTGACTCAAAAAACAGTTGTGTTATAATCTACGGACACTCACAAACAGAAAGGACCCGGCATGAAGTATAATCTGACGCGTAAATCGAATATCAAGAGAAAGAGAAAACACGGATTTCGGAAGAGGATGAGCGACCGCTGGGGCAGAGAGGTCTTAAGGCGGAGGAGACAGAAGGGCCGCCACAAGCTTACGGTATGATCTCCGACGAGACTTTTAGCAAAAAAGAACATATTTTAAAATCGAAGGAATTCGGAAAGATATATAAGAAAGGCATGTCTCGAAAGCTGGAGGGGGTCGTGCTCTGCGTCTTGCAGAACGGTCTTTTGCACAACCGCCTCGGGTTTTCCATCGGCTCTAAAAACGTCAGGCTCGCCAGCTCCCGAAACAGGATAAAGAGATTGTTCAGGGAGGCCTACCGTAAACATAAAAGCATCCTGGAGAGCGGCTATGATATCGTGATCATTGTAAGAAGGGATCCGGGTAAAACACTATCCTACGATTTTGCAAAATCCATCTTTTTAAAACTTTCCAAGGACGCAAGGCTCATAGCATGAAGAAACTGTTGATTTCCACGCTAAAATTTTATCGTAACTGCCTGTCCCCGTATAAGTTACAATGCTGTCGTTTTTATCCATCCTGCTCGGAGTATGCTTTAGACGCTATCGGCAAATACGGGGCCTTGAAAGGGACGCTAAAAGGATTTACAAGGATATTGCGGTGCCACCCGTTTTCGAAAGGCGGGTATGATCCAGTCAGGTAAGGGTCTCTAACGAGGCCAGGAAAAGGAGATAAATGGAAAAGCGAGTAATAATAGCGATCGCATTGTCGATATTGATCATCGTAGGGTTCCAGTATTTTATTGTAAAACCAACGCCTCCGGCGGCAATACCGGCCCAAAAAGAGATGGCCGCGCCGCAGGCAGAGGCAAAAAGCTCTCTATATACACCGCCGGCAAATCTACCCGAGGAGAGGACCCAGGAGATACAGACCGATAAGTACATCGTAACGTTCAGTAATATAGGCGGCACGATCAAGGATATTAAACTAAAGGATTATAAAGCCCTGGGCTCTATCGAACCGTTCGGGCTCACTACTATTTTAAATCCGAAAGAGTATATATTTAGTGTAAGCGATGCGGTGAATGGCGAGGAACTTGCCTTAAGCGAGTATGATGTCAGTATAGGCGAAGATGCCGTTACGTGTACGCGGGCAACAAAGAATTTCGAAATAAAAAAGAAATATTTATTTCGTAAGTCCACTAACAGCATAGAGTTAGAGATTTTTGTTAAAAATATCTCAGGAGACTCGAAAGAGTTTGCCTATAGCATAGTGACCGGCGCGGGCATTACAGAAAAGGCTGCGCAGGATAGAGGAAACATCGAGGTCGTTACAAAGATCGGAGAAAAGATAGAGAAGTTTAAGCGGCCGAAGAAGGGTGAGCGCATACTTAACCTGGGGCCGGTCAGTTGGGAAGCGCTTAAAAATAAATACTTCTCACTTATAATCAGACCATTCGCACAAACACGCGGCGGATTTTATGCCGAGGACTCGGCCGGGAACCTTGTCTCGGGGATCGACGCGGAGAAGACCACGATACAGCCGGGGGCGACCTTAGAACACAAGTACAGCCTCTATGCCGGGCCGAGCAGCATACCGGCGCTGAAAGCTTTTGGTTATGGCGCTGAAGAGTCCGTGAACTACGGCATATTCGGCGTCATCAGCAAATTTTTGATAACCGTCTTGAAGATGTTCTATTTCTTGTTTCACAACTGGGGCGTGGCGATTATTCTTTTGTCGGTCTTTTTGAATATAATCCTCTTTCCGCTTACCGCCAAAAGCTTTAAGTCGATGCAAAAGATGCAAGAACTTCACCCGCAAATGGAGAAGCTGAAAACCCTGCATAAAAATGATCCGCAGAAACTCAATAAAGAGATAATGGAGCTCTATAAAAAGTACAATATCAATCCACTCAGCGGGTGTTTGCCCATATTGCTTCAGATGCCCATATTCATAGCGCTCTACCAGGCGCTCATGAAGTCAATAGAGCTGAGAAACGCGTCATTTTTGTGGATACGCGACCTTTCCTCGCCGGAAGCGATACCGCTGCCCGTCTCTTTCCCGATAATCGGCAACAGTATAAACATCCTCCCTCTCGTCATGGTAGGCGCCATGGTAATGCAGCAGAAAATGTCGACGAAGTCGATGGGCGCGGCTGTAAGCGATGAGCAGAAACAGCAGCAGAAGATGATGTTGATCATCATGCCGATAATGTTCGGCTTTATATTTTATGGCATGCCGTCAGGGTTGGTATTATACTGGGTGGTGAACACGGTATTGACAATAGTTGAACAGGCGGCAGTATTGAAAAAAGAGTAGCTCCCGGCTTGACAATTCGTGTTTTGACGTGTATATTTAAATAAAAAGTTCCACGTGGAAGAATTTTTTTAGAACGTTTTCAGGATCCGGCAACAAGGGCGTATGGCAAAAATTATTGCGATCTGTAATCAAAAAGGCGGAGTCGGCAAGACCACAACCGCTATTAATCTCTCGGTATACCTTTCCCTATCTGCTAAAAAAGTCCTTTTAATCGATATTGATCCTCAAGGCAATGCCACGAGTGGCCTGGGCATAAACAAGCACAATATTAAAACGAGCATTTATGATCTCGTCATCGACGAGATTGATCCCAGGCCGATCATCGTTAAAACCGGCATAGACGGCCTATCCCTTATTCCGTCGACGATCAGCCTCACCGGCGCAGAAGTCGAGCTTGTAGGCATAATGGGGCGCGAATACCGGCTAAAAAAAGCGCTCTCCCCCATCTCGCCGGAATATGATTTCATCATTATCGACTGTCCTCCATCTCTTGGGCTTCTCACTGTCAATGCCCTTGCAGCAGCAAACTCTGTTTTGATACCTATACAGTGTGAGTATTACGCACTCGAAGGCTTAAGCCAGTTAGTTAAAACCGTCAAGCTTGTCCAGGACAATGTTAACTCTAGCCTGGAGATCGAAGGCGTTCTTTTGACAATGGCTGACTTCCGGACCAACCTAACTAATGAAGTTATCAATGAAGTGCGTAATTTTTTCAAAGGCAAGGTGTATGCCACGGTAATCCCACGCAATATTCGTCTTACAGAAGCGCCCGGGTTTGGCAAACCAATCGCATTGTATGATAAAAATTCAATTGGTGCGCAAAAATATCAGGAATTTATGAATGAATTGTTAGGAGTAAATAAAGAAACAGTCGTTAACAATAATGTTAGCAATGAATTACAAAAAGTAAGTGAAGGAGAAATTAAATAATGACAAACAAAGCCCTAGGCAAAGGTCTTAGTGCATTGATTCCTACAATGGAACATTCTCAAGAGAATAGAGAGTCAGTTATTCACATACCAATCTCAAAAATTAAGACAAACAAATATCAGCCACGCATAGAGTTTAATAAAGAAAAGCTAGCAGAGCTTATAAGCTCAATAAAAGAAAAGGGCGTTGTCCAGCCTGTTCTTGTCAGGAAATCCCAGAACGGATACGAGCTTATAGCAGGCGAGCGCAGGTTAAGGGCGGTCGGTTCGCTCGGTATCGATACGATACCCGCTATCGTAAAGAACGTCGCCGACATCGATATGCTGGAACTCTCTTTGATAGAAAATATCCAAAGAGAAGAGCTGAACCCCATGGAAGAGGCATCGGCATTCCAGAAATTTATCGACGACTTCGACTTCACCCAGGAAAAGATCGCGACGGCTATCGGTAAGGACCGGTCGACGGTAGCAAATACCCTGCGCCTTCTAGGGCTTCCGAAAAAGATACAGGAATATATCTCTAAAGGCACCGTGAGCGCGGGGCATGCGAAGGCGATGCTGTCTCTCGACGCAGAGACAGACCAGATCAGGGTCTGCAATCTCGTCGTGAAGAAGGGTCTCTCGGTGCGCGAAACGGAAAATCTCGTCAAGCGGCGCACTTCCGGTGAAAAGAGGGTGGATACGGATAAAGATCACGGCCTGAACGACATAGAGAACCGGCTTCAGCAGGTCTTGGGCACGCGCGTCCGGTTATTCCACGGCAAGAAACGCGGCAGGATAATGATAGAGTATTACTCGAATGAGGATCTTAACCGCATACTGGACATCCTCTCATCAAAGAAGTAGCTTTGCGCGGCAAGCCGTCCTATTCTTCTTGACTAATAAATGATAAATATATAGAATATTATCTCCATAAACTGGGAGACGACATGGTCCAGCAAACGCTCATACTTATTAAGCCGGATGGCCTGAAGAAGTCGCTCACCGGGAACATCCTTACGCGTCTTTCCGAGACGAAGCTGGATATCGTGGCGGCAAAGATAGTTAAGGTTTCCCGCGCGCTGGCGGCGGAGCACTACAAGGAATTAAAGGACAAGCCCTTCTTCGAGGAGCTGCTGAAATACCTGATGGGGGAGTACCACAAGAAGAAGGTGATGGCGCTCGTCTATTGGGGCGAGGACGCCATCGAAAAGGTCCGCAAAATATGCGGGGCCACGAACCCGGAAGAGGCCGATGCGGTATCTATACGCGGCGCTTACGGGCGTATCACCACCAAGGGCGTTTACGAAAACGCCATTCATGCCTCGGCGAACATGAAAGATGCCGAGAGGGAGATAAAGCTTTGGTTTTCACCCGACGAGATAATCGAGAACCTGTATCCGTCGAAGGCCGTAAAGGCGCAAGTCGAAAAGAAAGTTTGGGCATAGAAGATAAATTAAAAAGAGGGGCATCATGATTAGATCAATGACGGGGTTCGGCAAAGGGGAAGCGCGGTTTAAAGCGGGCAAAATCACCATCGAGATAAAGACCGTAAATCATAAATTTTTCGATGCGACACTGAAGTTACCGAATGGCATAACGGCGTTTGAAGACAGGATAAAAGAGATCCTGCAGAAAAAAGTAAAACGCGGCAAGGTGAATTTAAGCCTGATGTATGACGGGGCGCTTCTTAAGGGCGAAAAGATATCTATAAACAAACGGGCCGCGCGAAATTATCACGCCGCGCTCGTCGGCCTTAAGAAGGACCTGGGCCTGAAAGAAGAGGTGGCCTTAAAAGATATAATAGCCCTGCCCGGGGTATTGAGTTATGATTCTTTGGAATCCGGCCTGGCCAGTTTCTGGCCAAAGATCAAGAAGGCGCTCGACCTCGCCGCGGACAGGCTTATTGCCGACAGGGGGAAAGAAGGCCGTGCGCTCCAATTAGACCTCGCCAGCAGGACGAAGAGGATCGCGGCGCTGCTCTCTTCGGTAAGGTCAAGGGCCCACCTCAATATAGACGAATACAGGAGACGTTTCGCCGACAGGGTGAAAGACCTGACCAGCGGCAGAGAGATAGATATGGGCAGGCTCGAGATGGAGGTTGCCATATTCGCGAAAAACAGCGATATCTCCGAAGAGATCACCAGGCTCGATAACCATCTTTCCAATTTCAATAAGACGCTCACCGATGGCGGGGAGGTGGGCAAGAAGATAGACTTTATTGCCCAGGAATTGCACAGGGAGATAAACACGATCGGCTCAAAGGCGAGCGATTTCAAGATATCGAAGAGTGTCATAGAGATCAAGGGCGAGATAGAGAAGATACGGGAACAAGCGAAAAACCTAGAATGAGCGGGAAACTCTTCGTAATATCCGCGCCGTCGGGCAGCGGCAAGACAACTCTTTGTAAAAAACTTCTGCATAGCGGGCTGGGGCTTGCCAATTCGATATCGATGACTACGAGGCCGCCCAGGCCCGGAGAAAGAGACGGCAGGGATTATCATTTCGTCTCCGAAAAATATTTTCGCAGCGCAATAAAAAGAGGCGGCTTCCTGGAATACGAGGAGAACTTCGGCCACCTCTACGGGACGCCGAAAAAGTTCATAGACTCCCGCATCAAAGGAGAGAAGAGCGTTCTCTTGAGTATCGATGTCAAGGGGGCGATGAAGGTCTCGCGCGCCTATCCGAAGAAGACGGTTCTCATATTCATAATGCCGCCGTCTCTCGGCACTCTAAAAAAAAGGCTCCGCTCGCGGAAGTCGGACGCGCAAAAAGCGATCTCCGTCAGGCTTAAACTTGCGCGTAAAGAGATCTCATATAAAAAGAGGTATGATTATACGATAGTGAATGACAGGTTGGCTGTCGCATATAAAAGGCTCAAAACTATAGTGGCCTCAGAATTAAGAAAGGATTAAGCTATGCAGGATCCGGACATACAGAGTCTTTTGGGAAAGGTAGGCGGTTTGTATAAACTTGTGAACCTGACAGCGTTCAGAGCGGTAGAACTTAGTGAAGGCGCGCCAAACCTCGTCGGGGAGAAGCCCGAAGCGAAGACGATAAATACCGCCTTAAAAGAGATAGCCGAAGGCAAGATAACCTATAAGGTGAAAGAGCAGAAATGACGCATTCGAAGAAGACATTGGTCCTGGGCGTTACGGGAAGCATCGCGGCCTACAGGGCCTGCGAAATAATAAGCGCTCTACGTAAAGTCGATATAGGCGTTCGCGTGATCTTGACCAAAGAAGCGCGGGAGTTCATAACGCCGCTTTCCTTACAGACGCTTTCGTGCAACAAGGTGCTGACGGAGATGTTCGAACTTCCTGAAGGATGGGACCCGGTCCACACCGCGCTTGCCGATGAGGCGGACCTGATACTGGTAGCGCCCGCTACGGCGAACGTGATAGGGAAGATGGCGAGCGGCATATGCGACGATCTCCTGACGTGCGTCATATTTGCGTCGAAGGCGCCCGTGCTGATAGCCCCGGCGATGAACGAAAAGATGTATAAGCACAGTATAGTCCGGGCCAATATCGAGAAACTAAAATCGGCCGGGTATAAATTTATAGGCCCGATAAAAGGGCGGCTGGCATGCGGGCATGAAGATATAGGGCACATATCCGATACCGCAGATATTGTAAAAGAAGTAAAAAAACTCCTGAAGTGAGAGCTCATATCACGAAAAAGACCGGCAAGGCGACCATCCTCGTAACCGCAGGGCCCACGCGCGAGAAGATAGATCCCGTAAGATTCATATCGAACTATTCTACAGGGACATTCGGGTATGAGATCGCCAGAGAGGCGGCCAGACGCGGGCATAAAGTCGTCCTGGTAAGCGGACCCGTGAGATTGGCGAGCCCGCGCGGCGTTAAAGTCGTGCGGGTGGAGAGCGCCGCCGAGATGCTTAAGGCGGTGAGGAGAATTGCGGGAAAGGCGGATTGCGTGATAATGGCTGCTGCAGTCTCCGATTGGCGGCCGCGCATCGTCAGGGGTGCCAAGATAAAGCGCTCCGGCAGTATCAGGATGCTGGAGCTCGTGGAAAATCCGGACATACTCTCGGAGCTTGGCGCGAAGAAGAGATGCGCATTGGTCGGATTTGCGCTCGAAACCGAAGCGCTTGAAAAGAGCGCTGCGGCTAAGCTCAAGGTAAAGAACCTCGACCTCATAGTGGCTAATAAGATCGCGCGGGGCGGTAACGTATTCGGATGCGGCAAGACGAATGTCGTTATTATGGATAGGTCTGGGGCCAAAGAGGCTTACCGCCGGAAGACTAAGAGAGAGCTTGCCAAGATTATTCTTGACAAGGCCTTAAACCTTACGATATAGTCAAAAGTTAATCGTTTGTATGCGAAAAAATAGCGCTTTTACTCTTATTGAACTTACGGTTGTCGCGCTCGTCTTTCTGGTAATGATCGCGATATTGACGCCATTTGTCCGGATGACGCAGGCGCGCGCGAACAGGATATACTGCGCTAACAACTTGCGGCATATAAGTTTATGTTTACACAAATACGCGCTGGAACACGGTAATGTTTTCCCGAAGTCGCTAAAAGATTTATATCCTAATTATATAACAAATCAGAGCGTCTTCGATTGTCCGGCCAGCAAGGCCGCCGGCACCAGCGACAACCCGGACTATATTTATGTCGCCGGCCTGACCGAAGCATCGTCGCCCAAAGAGATAATAGTCCAGGATAAAAACGGCAATCATAAGAAGCAGGGCGATAATACGCTCAGGATAGACGGCGCGGTCGAGTGGGACAAATAGAAGCGATAGAATTTAGCGGCGCGGTAGCCAAGCGGTAAGGCAGTTGTCTGCAAAACAACTATACAGCGGTTCAATTCCGCTCCGCGCCTCCAATTCAAATTTGGTCTTCGCCAAAAAGTGTAGTCCGGCTTTTTGGCTTCGGCCGCTGGGCTTAAACAATGGCGGGCTTGCGCCCAAATTTGTTTAAGGGGCAAACCTTCGGTTTTCCCCTTAATATTCCCCTTTCCCTGTAATAGGGAGGGAGGAAGAGGAAAAAGAGTTTTTCCTTAATATTCTTTTTCCAAAAAAGTATTATTGAATTGGCAAGGTAGAAATTTGGCGGGCAGCTAGCGCAGTTGGTTAGCGCACCACGTTGACATCGTGGGGGTCACAGGTTCGAGTCCTGTGCTGCCCACCACTAAACGATTTGGGCTTCGGGCCGCAAAATGTGGAGTGTGTTTTGCGCCCTCCGCCCCGCCGACGGTTTAACAATAGCGGGCCTAGCGGCCAAATCGTTTTAAGGAAAACCTAAATCGGTTTTCCTTAATATTCCTTTCCCTTATGTTGAAGTAAGGGAGGGCTGTTCTGAAGTGAGCTCTGCGAACGAAGGACACAGTACGAGATTTAAATATTAGTATTCACCGGGAGCTTGAATGCCGGGATGGCGGAATTGGCAGACGCAAGGGATTTAAAATCCCTCGGCCGCAAGGCCACGGGGGTTCGACCCCCCCTCCCGGCACCAATGAACTTTTGGCCTTCGCCAAAAACTGTTGTCTTGGTTTTTGGCTTCGGCCTGCCAATGAGCAAGCGGGAGCAGGGCTAGCGCCCAAAAGTTTTTAAGGAAAAACCTTTTAGAAAAAGTTTTTTCCTTAATGTTCCTTTTCCAAAAGGAAGGTTAAATTATGGATCTCGCAATACTAAGACATTCTACATCACATGTTATGGCACAGGCGGTGAAAAGCCTTTGGCCCGACACGAAACTCGGCATAGGCCCGTCGATCGAGGACGGATTTTATTACGACTTCGATAAAGCGGAGCCGTTCGCGCCGGAAGACCTGGACAGGATAGAAGAGCGGATGCGTGAAATAATAAAGAAGAACTACAGGTTCGAAAAGAAAGAGATGAAGAAGGCCGAAGCGCTCAAGCTCTTCAAGAAGATGAAAGAGCCTTACAAGGTCGAACTTATAGGGAAGATCCCCGGCGATACCGCGACTGTATATCAGGACGGGAATTTCGTGGACCTTTGCCGGGGCCCCCACGTCGAATCGACCGGAGAAATAAAAGCGTTCAGGCTTTTGTCGATAGCCGGCGCGTACTGGCATGGTATAGAAACAAACCCGATGCTCCAGAGAATATACGGCACCGCATTCGGGACTGAAGAGGAGCTCAACAATTATCTTACGCTAATCGAAGAAGCCAAGAAGAGAGACCACAGGATCCTTGGCAAGCAATTGGAATTCTTCAGCCTTAACGAAGAGGTGGGCCCCGGGCTCGTATTGTACCACCCGAAGGGCGCGATGCTTAGAAGCATCATCGAAGATTATATAAAGAAGGAGCACTTGAAACGCGGCTACGAACTTGTCCTTGGCCCCCACGTCATGAAGAGCGATATCTGGATCGAGTCGGGCCATTACGATTACTATAAAGAGAACATGTACATGTTCGAGATCGAGAAACAGGAGTACGCTATCAAGCCGATGAACTGCCCGGGCCATATCCTTGTATATCGGTCGAAGACGAGGAGCTATCGCGACCTGCCGATAAGGTATTTCGAGCTCGGCACGGTATACAGGAACGAAAAGTCGGGCGTTCTGCACGGGTTATTGCGTGTCAGGGGTTTTACACAGGACGATGCGCACATATTCTGTTTAAGGGACCAGGTCGAAGATGAAATAATAAAAGTCATCAATTTCGTGATAGACACACTGAACGTCTTCGGCTTTGAAGACTTCTCCGTCGAGGTCTCGACGCGGCCGGAGAAATCGATAGGCAATGACAAGGACTGGGAGGCGGCCGAGAGGGCGCTCATACAGGCATTGAAGAGAAAGTACCTGAACTATACGATAAACGAAGGTGAGGGAGCGTTCTACGGCCCGAAGATCGACATAAAACTGAAAGATGCGTTGAAACGCGAATGGCAATGCGCTACGATCCAGTGCGATTTTAATCTCCCGGAAAGATTCAACCTTACCTATGTAGGCCAGGACGGGAAAGAGTACCGGCCTATAATGCTTCACAGGGTTATTCTGGGGTCGCTCGAGCGATTCATGGGTGCGCTTATAGAGCATTTCGCGGGGGCGCTGCCCCTGTGGCTTGCCCCGACGCAGTGTGTTATAATACCGATCTCCGAAAAAGCGGCCGAATACTCAAAGAAGACAGAGACGCTATTGAAGGAACAGGGTCTGCGCGTGGCGCTCGATTCAAGGAACGAGCGGCTGCAGAAGAAGATACGCGACGCCGAGCTTGCAAAGACCCCGTACATGATAATAATAGGAGAAAAGGAAGCCCAGGCAGGCGCCTTATCGATAAGGTCCAAGGCCCAGGGCGATCTTGGCATAATGATGCCGGACGAATTTATTCAGATGATAACGAAAGAGATAAAAGAGAAGGTGAGATGATAAAAAATAGGCCGATGTCAGAGACATCGGCACTTAGTAAACAAGTGACAGAATAAACTAGGAGGTGGGTGTATCGCTAAGAAAGACTTGAGGATCAACGGCAGGATCAGGGTGAGGGAAGTCAGGGTTGTGGGCGAAGAAGGTGAGCAGCTCGGCGTTCTTCCGACGATAGATGCCATGAAGCGCGCGGAAGAGGCGGGTCTCGATCTCGTCGAAGTGGCGCCGACGGCCGTGCCGCCTGTTTGCAGGATAATGGATTACTCGAAGTACAAGTACGAACAGGAGAAGCGGGAGAAAGAGGCGCGCAAGAAACAGAAGATCGTCCACTTAAAGGAGATCAGGCTTAGTCCGAAGATAGGGGAGCACGACTATCAGTTCAAGCTCCGGAACCTCGAAGATTTTTTGAAGAGGGGCGACAAGGTTAAGATCACCATGATGTTCAAGGGCAGGGAGATGGCACACGTCGATCTGGGTAGAAAAATATTGGATCGGCTCGCGAGCGACATATCGCAGGTAGGCGAAATTGAGGAGTCAGCCCGGCAGGAAGGGCGGTTCATCAATATGGTGATCAGGGCGAAGTAAGGCGAAGCGGACAACTTATGTAGCTAGCGCTGACATAAGTTGTGGCTTTATTTAAGGAGACAACAATGCCAAAGCTGAAAACAAATCGAAGCGTTCAGAAACGGATGAGGGTTACGAAGTCCGGCAGGATCAAGCGGTTCAAGGCAAATAAGAGCCATCTCTTGACGGGAAGAACAGCAAAGAGGAAGAGATTTTTGAGTAAGCCGGGATTTGTCGCCAAGGGTTTCGAGAAGGCGATAAACAGGTGCTTGCCTTACGGGGCGTAGATATAAGAAAGGAATGAGGTGAAAATACAATGTCAAAAGTAAAACATGCAGTAGCGGCCCACAGACGCAAAAAACGGGTGATGAAGGCTGCCGAAGGCCAGTGGGGAGGAAGATCGCGTTTTCATAAACGGGCAATGGAGTCCGTAGCGAAGGGCATGATGTACGCTACCAGAGACCGAAAGGCGCGTAAACGCGATTTCCGGTCGCTCTGGATAGTCAGGATCAATGCCGCCTGCAGGGATAACGGCATATCCTATTCGAAGTTCATCAATGGCATTAAGAAGGCAAAGATCTCGCTCGACAGAAAGGTCCTATCGGAGCTGGCGGTATCGGACGCGAAGGCGTTCGGAAAATTGGTAGAGCTGGCGAAGGCTTAAGCACAGGTAGACGACGTTTAAACGTCGTCTACAATTGTGGATAACTCACAATGGAAGACCAGACAAAAAGAAGCGAGAGTGAAGCGCTTACAGAGATAACTGCTGCCGGGAATGACGGCGCGGCGATCGAGATGATTCGCATAAAATATCTCGGCCGCAAAGGTATTATTGCGGAGCTCTTCAAGGCCATGGCTAAGCTGCCTCTTGCGGATAGACCGAAGGCAGGCGAAAATATAAACGCCTTGAAAGCCGCCATTACAAAGGCCCTCGATGATAAGCTTCAGGTTGCGGCACAGGCCGAGGAAGCAAAAGACCGCATAGACATTACGCTGCCCGGCATAGCCAGGCGGCCAGGCACACTGCATCCTATTACGCAGACGATACAGGCGATCTCGAGCGTATTTACTTCCATCGGTTTCAAAATCGTGGAAGGGCCTGAGATAGAGACCGAACACTACAATTTCGAAACACTGAATATTCCATTAGAGCATCCTTCGCGGGATGCCTTCGATACTTTCTATTTAAAATCGGACGCCAAATATCTTCTGCGAAGCCATACCTCGCCTGTCCAGACACGTTTCATGGAGAATAATAAACCGCCTTTTTCGATAATCGTTCCCGGCAAAGTTTACAGACCCGACGCGACTGATGCCTCGCACTCCTTCATGTTCCATCAGGTGGAAGGGCTTGTCGTAGGAGATTCGATAAAATTCTCGGACTTAAAAGGCGTCCTGGAGCTATTTGCCAAAGAACTCTTCGGCAAGTCTACGCGGATGCGTTTTCGCCCCAGCTTCTTCCCATTCACAGAGCCGTCGGCCGAAGTCGATATTTCGTGCATCTTATGTGCCAACGAAAAGAAAGAACCGCGGACTACGGAGCACGAAAAGCGCAAGTGCGGCCTTTGCGGCGGAAGGGGATGGCTGGAGATACTCGGCGCGGGGATGGTGAACCCGAAGGTATTTAAAAATGTAGGATACAATCCTGAAAAAGTGACAGGCTTTGCATTTGGCATGGGCGTAGAACGCATTGCAATATTAAAATACGGGATTACGGATATAAGATTATTTTTTGAAAATGATGTCAGGTTCTTAAAACAATTCTGAATTTATGCGCATATCTTATAACTGGCTGAAAGACTATATTGATTTAAAGATCGGCCCCGAAAGGCTAGCCGAGCTTTTAACTATGGCCGGGCTTACGGCGGAGGCCCTGCATAGGACAGGGGATGATCATATCTTCGAAATAGAGATCACGTCCAACAGGCCCGACTGGCTGTCGTATGTAGGTGTTGCGCGAGAACTTTCTGCGATTACAGGAAATAAACTCAAGATCCCGCTTGTGCCGAAACTGAGTAGTAAGGGCGCGGTAAAAGTAAGGGTCGATGAAAAAACTCTCTGCCCGCGATACACGGCACGCGTCATGCGCAATGTAAAAGTGGGCCCCTCGCCCGATTGGCTTAAGAAGAAGCTGGAAGCGATTGGACTACGCTCCGTAAATAACATCGTCGACATAACGAACTTCTGCTTATTTGAAACGGGCGAACCTATGCACGCCTTTGACCTCGATAAACTTAGCGGCGGCGAAGTGCTCATCCGCAAAGCTCATAAAGGTGAAAAGATAGTCACTATTGACGGCATTGAGAGGACCTTAGAAGGCTCGATGCTCGTCATAGCCGATAATGCCAACCCAATAGCAATAGCCGGAGTGATGGGCGGACTCAATACAGAAGTAACTCTGGATACGAAGAATATCCTGCTTGAGGCCGCATCTTTCGAGCCTATCTCGGTCAGGAGGACGTCGAGATCACTCGGCGTCTCTACAGATTCAAGCTACAGGTTCGAGCGAAGAGTAGACCCGAACAATATTGTCTATTCTTCCGGCAGGGCCGCAAGCCTCATATTGGAAATCGCAGGAGGCAGGACGGGAGAATTTATCGATATAGGTAAGAAGACAGAAGGCAATAAGCCTGTATCGCTCAGATTCTCGAAGATAAATTCCATATTGGGTATCGAAATCGCGCCGGCTAAAATTAAAAAGATCTTAACGGCCCTGGGCATTAAAATAAAAGCATCGTCTAAAGACGGCCTTAAAGTCATAGGCCCTACCTTTAGGAATGACCTCAATGCCGAGATAGACATGATCGAAGAGGCCTCAAGGATATACGGCTATGATAAAATACCGGGCACCATTCCTCCGCTTGTAGAACAAAATGACAGGATGCCGAAGAGCATGCTCGTCGAGAATAAGGCGCGGGAGATCTTAACGGCTTTGGGCGCAAACGAAATAATAACATACAGCCTTCTAGGGAAGAAGACGCTTGAGGCAGCCGGGTTTAGCGGAGACGCCGTCATCGAAATCAAAAATCCGCTCTCAGGCGAACAGGAAGTGATGAGGCCTTCGCTTGTAATGGGAGCCCTGAACGCAGCCCTGTACAATATAAACAGGAAATCGAAAGACCTGAAGCTCTTCGAGATCGGAAATATTTATGCAAGGGAATCGTCGACAAAGTTTATCGAGAAGAAATGTCTGGCCATTGCGCTTGCGGGAGAAAACTCAAATTGGCTCGAAGGGTCAAGGCCCGCCGGTTTCTTCGACCTCAAGGGAGCTATAGAGACCCTGCTGTCCGGGCTGGGGATAGGCGGCGCTATTTTTAAACATGCCAATAACGGATATTTGTCGCCGGAGTCTTGCGCATCTATCGAAGCGGCCGGCGAATATATAGGAATGGCGGGCGAGGTCTCCAGGAAAACGCTGGGCGCTTTCGACATCAAAGACCCGGTTTATTATTGTGAGCTGTCTTTAGATGCGATAATGAGGCACGCGGCGCTTAAAAAGCGCTTCGGGGAGCTGCCCAAACACCCTTCGACTTGCCGGGACATGTCGATAGTTGTCGGCAGAGACATATCGAACGCGGGGATAGAAGCCCTCATCGAAGAGCGGGGGCGCCCGACGTTGAAAAACGCCGCGCTTATCGACAGGTATGCAGGAAAACAGATCCCCGCAGGCAAGGTGAGCCTCACCTACCGGCTTGAATACTGGAATCCATCCAAAACCCTCGAAGAAAAAGATGTTTCTTCGGTCCATGCAGAGATACTTCGCTCGCTCGAAGAGAAATACGGCGCGAAATTACGTTAGACACACCGCTCGGGGCAAAGCGTGGTTTGCCTAAAGGCAAATCTTGTGTTATACTTTATTCAGATCCCTGCGGTGCACGTGATTGGATTTAGAAATCTTGACCCAATAATGCAAAAACGGGAGCCTAACTGGACTGGCGCTTCGGCGTTAATCCGAGGGCACCCACCTGGTGAAAACCGGGCTCAAGATTATCAAGATCACACGGTACAGGCGGGGATTTTTTAATTTATGGACTTATTTACGAAAGAAGAACGGCGGAAGACTATTGGTGAGCAGATGCCGCTAGCGGCGCGGATGCGGCCAAGGACGCTCGATGACTTTATCGGGCAGGAACATATCCTCGGTAAAGACAAGCTGCTCCGGCGTTTAATAGAATCCGACAAGATATCCTCCGTTATACTCTATGGCCCGCCAGGCTGCGGCAAGACGACGCTCGCCCTCATAATAAGCGAAAAGACCCGCTCATATTTTGAACGGATCAATGCCGCTTCAAACAATGTCGCTGACATGAGGCGCATAATAGACCATTCCAAAAAGCGCGAATCCCTCGACGGTAAGCGGACAATTCTTCTCGTCGACGAAATACATCGTTTTAACAAGGCGCAGCAGGATGTATTGATGCCGGATGTCGAAGCGGGAAACCCGATCCTTATCGGCACGACCACCCATAACCCGTTCTTCTACGTAAATGCCGCTCTCATTTCCCGTTCGCAGGTATTCGAATTCAAAAAATTGTCGGACGAAGATGTGATGAATATTGTAAAAAAGGCGCTCTCCGATAAAGTAAGCGGTCTCGGGAAGATGCCCGTAGTAATTGACGATGATGCGCTGGCGCATCTTGCTAAAGTTTCGGAAGGCGATGCCCGGCGAGCGCTTTCGGCTATAGAGATAGGTGTCCTTACCACGCCTGCAGAAAAAGATAAGAAGATACACTTCACTATGAAGGTCGCGGAAGAGTCTATACAGAAGAAGGCAGTCCTTTATGATAAGGACGAAGACGGCCATTACGATACGATCTCTGCATTCATAAAATCGATGAGAGGATCAGACCCCGACGCGGTCCTTTATTGGCTGGCCAAGATGATATATGCGGGCGAAGACCCGAGATTCATCGCGCGCCGGATAGTGATATGCGCGGCCGAGGATGTCGGCCTTGCCGATCCACAGGCGCTGATCTTAGCAAATGCGGCGCTCCAGGTATCAGAATTCGTTGGAATGCCTGAAGCGCGTATACCGCTCGCCGAAGCCGCTGTCTATGTAGCCTGTGCGCCGAAGTCTAATGCGAGCTATCTGGGTATCGAGTCTGCAATAAAAGATGTTGAGGAGGGGAAGGTCCTCGAGGTGCCGGACCACCTGAAGGACGCGAACCTCGATGGCGAAGCGCTTGGCCATGGCAAGGGCTATAAATACGCCCATGAATTTAAGGATCATTACGTAAGGCAGGAATATAAGCCGTCGGAGAAGATGTACTATTTACCGACTGAGATGGGATACGAGAAGCGGATCAAAGAATGGCTTGAGAAGCTGAAGGGTAAATAACTCGCAGGAGGTACGATATGTGGACGGTCGTAATCATAATTTCGATTTTATGCGTAGCGTATTTTTCATGGGCGAGGTTCGACAGCAAGAAGCGCAGGGCGGAGGCCGAAAAACATAGGGACAAGCCGACTTTCCGCACAGAGGACGATGTGAACAAGTACGCCAAGCCTATGAGTGACGAGCACCAGAGCAAAGCGGACTTTGAAGATACGGAGTGGGATTAAATTTTTCGTCTCGTGGAGGCATTTACTTTTGGGTGGTGCCTTCGCTTGGCGCAAAATCGCATTAGGCATGCGATTTTGCTCGGTAAAATTTCGATGGCCGCTCAACCTGGCAGAGCTTAGAGCTGTTGACCAGTTTTCGCGTCCTTTCTATATCGCCATAAGGTATCGAAATTTTAAACGCAAGCTCCGGCACGCACCCAAAAGTTCTGCCATCTGAGGTGGCGAAAAATTTAATCTAGAAAAAACTATGAAAAAGAAATGTATAGCGATGCTGTCGGGAGGGCTGGACAGCATTCTCGCGACAAAGATGATGCTCGATCAGGGCATCGAAGTCCACGCGATAAATTTCCTGACCATATTCTGCACATGCACGCACAAAGGCTGCCAGCATGCGGCGACCCAGGCCGCCAAACAGCTGAATATCCCTCTAAAGATCCTGAATATCACCGAAGAGTATCTCGGGATAATCAAAAATCCGAAGCATGGCTATGGATCGAACATGAATCCCTGCATAGACTGCAGGATATTCACGTTCAGGATGGCAAAAAATTATATGAATGAGATAGGCGCCTCATTTATGATAACAGGCGAAGTCCTGGGCGAGCGGCCCATGTCCCAGAGAAGAGACGCGATCCTGTTGATTGAAAAGGAGGCGGCCCTGAAAGGCCTGATAGTGAGGCCGTTATCGGCTAAATTGTTCGAACCGACCATTCCCGAAAAGGAAGGGATCATCGACAGGGATAAGATGCTCGATATAAGGGGCAGGTCCAGGAAGCCTCAGATCGCCATGGCGAAAGAGTTCGGTATAAACGACTACCCCTGTCCTGCGGGCGGATGCCTTCTCACCGATCCCGGTTTTGCAAAGAGGATCAAAGACCTGATAACACACGACGCATTTAGTCTCGACAATGTCAAATTGCTCAAAATAGGCAGGCACTTCCGGCTTTCGCCTTCGACTAAACTTACAGTCGGACGCGACCAGGAGGATAACGAAACGCTGTTATCGATGGCTAAGGAAAAAGACGTTATCTTTAAGCTAAAAGATAACCAGGGCCCGGTAGCGGTATTGCGCGGCGCTTGTGATGACAATACCATTTCTTTTGGCGCAAGCATCATGGCCTATCATACAAAATTCAGGAATGAACCGTCTTTGAGAGTCGATTATTGGGACCTCGGATCAACGGATAAAGAAACCGTATCCGTAAGCGCGGCCGCTCCGGACGAGGTTGAGCGTCTGAGGATTTAAAATAATTTGACACTATAAAACTGGAGCGCGGAAAAATGAAGATACTTATAGCCGACGATGAGAAAGAATTTGTAGGTTTTTTGAAAGACCTTATGACCGAAAAGGGCCACAAGATAGATATCGCTTACGACGGAGCCAGGGCCCTTGAACTTATTAAAAAGAAGAAATACGATATATTATTTTTAGATCAAAACATGCCCGAGATAACGGGGCTTGAGATAGTGGAATACGTAAAGCAGAATAATATCAAATCGAAGACCGTCATAGTTACGGGGTACGAACCGATGAGCGAAAAATTCGCGAAGGCCGTAGGCGCAGATGACTATATCGAGAAACCTGTCGGGATGGAGCAGATAGAAACTATCCTAAAACGATTCGAGGTGAAAAAATGTCAGAGATAAAAGACCGCAGCCTGTATTTGGTAGTGACGGGAGAATGCGGCCGAGGGAGGAAGGCCGTCGAGATAGCCAGGAGGGCCGTATCCGGAGGCGTCGATATTCTGCAGATGAGGGAAAAAGATAAGCCTAAACGGGAACTCATGCGAATAGGCAGGCAGCTTTGCAGCATTTGCAAAGAGAAGGAAGTAAAATTTATAGTTAACGATGATCCTGTCCTTGCCAGAAAAGTTAACGCGGACGGCGTTCATTTAGGGCAGGAGGACCTGTCGGCCTACCCGCTTAAAAAGGCCAGGAAAATATTAGGCCCTGATTCGATAATCGGCGTTTCAACGCACTCGTTTAAACAATTCACGAAGGCGAATAAAGAAGGGTTCGATTACATCGCCTTCGGACCGATATTCCCGACCAAGACAAAAAGCTATTTCATAGGGACGAGAGATATCGAGAAAGTTTTAAAGATCGCGAAGAAACCGGTATTTTTTATAGGCGGCATAAACCTGGCAAACATAGATAAACTTTTATCCTGCGGCGCAAAGAATGTAGCGCTCATAAGGGCAATAGCGGAGGCAAATGATATCGCCAGGGCGGCCGCCGAATTTAAAAATAAGCTAACAATAGTAGGGCAGGTTTAAACCTGCCCTACTATTGAAAGAGAAAGCGCATGAGACTCAGGATAAACGGCGAAGATGTATTGATCGATGCGCATAAGACCATAATGGAATTAGTCTGTGGAAGAGGGCTGCGCCCCGAAAGGGTAGTCGTCGAGCATAACCTGCGGATCGTGCCCAGAGAAGCGTGGCCCGAAACAATCTTAAATGAAAATGACACCGTTGAAATAATCGGGTTTTTCGGAGGAGGGTAAGGTGAAAGACTTATTAAAGATAGGCGGAAAATCGGTCAATAACAGGCTCTTTATAGGGACCGGTAAATTCTCAAGCTATGATGTGATGAAGCGCGCGCTCGAGGAAGCAGGCGCCGATGTCGTAACCGTAGCATTGCGGCGCGTCGACTCTTCGTCGAAGACGGATAATATACTCGATTATATACCTAAAGAGTGCATCCTCGTTCCGAATACGTCCGGAGCAAGGAACGCCGACGAGGCTGTCAGGATAGCGCGGCTGTCGAGGGCCGCGGGGTGCGGTGATTGGGTGAAGATCGAGGTCATACAGGACAATAAATATTTGCTGCCCGATAATCTCGAGACCTTGAAAGCGACGGAGATCCTTGCAAAGGAAGGTTTCGTGGTGCTGCCGTACATGAGCCCGGACCTGTCGATGGCAAAAAGATTGGTCGACGCAGGCGCCGCGGCGGTGATGCCTCTGGGCTCCCCGATAGGGTCTAACCGCGGGATCAAGACCAAAGAGCTTGTAGAAATATTGATAAGTGAAATAAAGATACCGGTGATAGTTGACGCAGGCCTGGGCTCGCCTTCGAACGCCTGCGAATGCATGGAGATGGGGTGCTCGGCAGTCCTCGTAAATACGGCAATCGCTATCGCCGAAAATCCGGTCGGAATGGCAAAGGCTTTCAGCGATGCCGTGAAGGCGGGCAGGCTCGCCTATGGTGCCGGCATTCCGCAGAGCACAAGGCACGCCAATCCATCTTCACCGCTTACGGGTTTTCTAAGGCAGCGAAAATGAGTTTTTACGATCTTTACTCCCAATATAAGGATGTCGACACTGCCTTCCACCTTATTTCCTCCAAAGATGTCGAAAAAGCTTTTCAAGCGCAAAAGCCGAGCATAGATCATTTTTTGTCTTTACTCTCACCCGCAGCGTACTCATATCTCGAAGAGATGGCCGCGAGAGCTCGCGAGATAACTCTGCGCTATTTCGGCAAGACGATACAGCTCTACACCCCGCTCTACCTATCGAATTATTGCGATAACGCTTGCGCCTATTGCGGTTTCAATGCGGCTAATTCAATCGAACGAAGAAAGCTAAGCATCAATGAAGTGGAAGAAGAGGCCCGCGCGATCGCCCGGACCGGGCTAAAACACATCCTTATATTGACCGGCGAATCTAGGGAGATGAGCCCCGTATCTTATATAAAGGAATGTGTCAGGATATTGAAAAAATATTTTACCTCGATTTCCGTCGAGATATATGCGCTTACCGAAGCTGAATACGGCGATTTGACAGCCGAAGGCGTTGACGGGCTGGCGATCTATCAGGAAGTCTACGACGAAGATCTTTACAAGAAGATGCATCCGGCCGGGCCGAAGAGCGACTATAAGTTCAGGCTGGACTCCCCGGAGAGAGGCGCCAGGGCCGGGATGAGGAATGTCAACATAGGCGTTCTCTTGGGCCTCGATGACTGGAGAAGAGAGGCGTTCTGGCTCGGCCTTCACACGGACTATCTGCAAGACCTCTTCCCCGGCGTAGAGCTAAGCGTGTCTCTGCCCAGGGTGAGGCCGCACGCCGGCTCATTCACGCCTGCCCATGAGGTAGACGACAGGGCCATGGTGCAGATAATAACGGCCTTGAGGATATTTTCCCCGCGTCTCGGCATTTCGATGTCGACGCGCGAGAGGTCTGATTTCAGAGAGAACCTGATCGCAATCGGCCTCACGCGCATGTCCGCGGGATCCTCTACGCGAGTCGGAGGGCACGCCATAGGCCTTAATGAAGAGACCGCGCCTGCGCAATTTCAAATCCAGGATACGCGAAGCGTGGGCGAGATAAAGGCGATGCTCGAAGCCAAAGGCTACCAACCCGTATTTAAGGATTGGATGCGTATTTAAAAACAGGCCGCGGTCTTTAGACCGCGGCCTGTTTTTACTTGTAATTGTAAACCTGTTATACTAATATAGTTTACAATCGAACGGAAAGAAGTTATCCACAATGTAGGGGACGTTTAAACGTCCCCTACAAAGAGGATGTATGGACAAAAAGAGTGCCAAAAAACTATTAAAACTTCCATTGCCTGAGCTCATCGCGCTGGCAGATAAGACGCGAAAGAGATACGCAGGCAGTAAGATAGACCTGTGCAATATCCTGAACGCTAAATCCGGCTCCTGCGGCGAGGATTGCAAATTCTGCGCGCAGTCCGGGCGCCATTCGACCCATGCCGCCAACTATCCGCTGAAGGATAAGGGGGAGATACTAAGGGCGGCCAGACAGGCGAAGGAGATGGGCGCGGACAGGTTCGATATAGTTACGAGCGGCAATACATTGACGGTTTCAGAGATAAACATGATAGCTGATTGTATATCTGAAATAAGAGATGCTGTAGGCATAAAGATATGCGCTTCCTTAGGGAAGTTAGACGAGAGATCATTAACGCTTCTCAAGCGGTCGGGCCTAAGCCGTTATCACCACAATATAGAGACGTCTCCGCGTTTTTTCACGAAGATCGTAACGACCCACAGCTTTGCGGACAGGGTAAAGACCATAAAAGCGGCCAAGAACGCGGGGCTTGAGGTATGCTCGGGCGGGATAATCGGCCTTGGGGAGACCTGGGACGACAGGATCGAGATGGCCCTTCTTTTGAAGAGACTGGACGTCGATTCTGTGCCTATAAATATCCTGGTCCCGATCAAAGGAACGCCCATGGAGGGTTCTCGAAAGATATCGGCTATCGATGCCATAAGAACGATAGCCTTGTTCAGGATCATATTGAAGGACAAGACGATCAAGGCGGCTGCCGGCAGAGAGTCCGTATTGAAAGATTATCAGGCGCTCCTCTTCATGGCCGGCGCTAACGGAATGTTGATAGGCGGTTATCTCACGATAAGGGGAAGGGAAGTCGCCCAGGACCGCCGGCTGGTAAACGAAATAAAAAAAGCATGGAAAGAATAGAAGAGTTCTTAAAGAATAGGTCGGCGGAAGGCTGCTTAAGAAAACTGAAACCCGCGGCGTCGAGACACGGCGGTAAAATATGTTTTAACAATAAGGAGTACGTCGACTTTTCGTCGAATGATTATCTCGGCCTGTCAAGTCACCCCAGGCTAATCGCCGCCGCTAAAGAAGCAATCGAAACCTATGGTGCAGGCTCGTCGGCGTCGAGGCTCCTGAGCGGCGATCTGGATATATACCACAAACTCGAAGAGGGTGTGGCGGAATTTAAAGGCAAAGAGGCTGCGTTAGTCTTCAATTCCGGTTATCAGGCAAACCTCGGAATAATAAGCGCGCTCTATGGCGGTGGAGATGTCATATTTTCCGACAAGCTGAACCACGCCAGCATCATCGACGGGCTCGTGCTCTCCGGAGCGAAGTTTTTCAGATTTCACCACAATGACATGAGCCATTTGAAAACCCTCCTCTCGAAAGAACGGTCAAAATTCAAGTCCGCACTCATCATTACCGAGACAATCTTCAGCATGGACGGCGACAGGCCGGACCTTAAAAGCCTGGTCGATCTGAAAGATAAATTTGACTGTGCCCTCATGGTCGACGAAGCGCATGCCACAGGCATATTCGGCAAAAACGGTTCCGGGCTAGTTGAAGAAGAAGGCCTTGCAGACAAAGTAGACCTTATCATGGGAACATTCGGTAAGGCATTGGGCAGTTTCGGCGCATACCTTGCCGCATCGAACAAAATAATAGAGTACATGGTGAATAAGTGCAGGAGCTTTATATACTCTACGGCTCTCCCGCCGGCAATTATTGCCTCGAATCTTGCAAGTCTTGAAATAGTCAAGAATGAGCCGCACCGAAGGCGCGAACTTTTGAAGAACGCAGACTATCTTAGAAGCGAATTGAAAAAAAAGGGTTTCGATGTCAAAGGCTCGTCTCAGATAATACCGGTTATCATTGGTGAGAATCACGCCGCGGTGAGAATTGCAGAGGCTCTTCAAGAGAAGGGCTATTGGGTCCTGCCCATCAGGCCTCCGACAGTGCCGAAGGGTGAGGCGCGCCTAAGGTTTTCTTTAACTTTTGATCACGACATGACCGTTTTAGGCAAGCTTGTAGAAGACATAGCAACTGTAGGGCAGGTTTAAACCTGCCCTACAGCTATTGAGGTGGAATCTTGTCGCAATCGGAATTTAAATTAATCGACAGAGGGTTCGGGGAGACGCTTCTTTTGGTCCCCGGGTGGGGCTTGGATTACAGGATCTTCGCCGCGCTCGACCTTAGGTATAATTATCTGGTCTCTACCCTGGTCTGGCCTCCCGATTTTGTCAGCAGGCTGGAGGAGACGTTTCAAAAGTCAGCGCTTGAGAAGATATCCATTCTCGGGCACTCGATGGGAGGGTTTCTGGCGTCGGATTTTGCGGCAAAATATCCGGAAAGAATAGCGGAATTGATCCTGGTGGGTGTCAGGAAGAGATACGGCGCGGGGGATATAAACCCGACAAGAGAGAGTATCAAGGAACATAGCGCCGGTTTTATGTATAAGATGTATGACCTGGCGTTTGCACCTTCAGAAAAAGACCTTCTTTCACATTTCAAGTCAACGCTACTTAAGATTTACATAAAAGAGCTGGATCGCACTCTTCTTAACACCGGGCTCGACTATCTCTCCGGGGCCGAAATAACGGCCAAAGATCTGGAGCATGTCCATGTAAGGTTCATACATGGAGAAGCCGACGTTATAGCGCCCATATCCGAAGCGCAAGCCCTTGCCTCCGGGCTGCCGGATGCGAGATTCGACAGGGTAAAAGGCGGCGGTCACATGCTCGTATTGCGCAAGGATTTTAATTCGATATTTTATGGAGACGAAATTGGATAAAAGGACGGTCGTCAATAATTTTTCGAGATATGCCTCCTCGTACGATCAATACTCCGACGTGCAGAATGAGACGGCCCGGATGTTGGCAAGGATCCTGCCGAAAGAGGGCGTTACAAACATACTTGAAATAGGCTGCGGGACCGGCAACTATACGTCGGTCCTTAAGGGTATCTTTAAGGACGCAAATATAAAGGCAATAGACATCTCTGAATCTATGGTGAAAGCGGCGCGGCAGAAACTCAAGGGAGAAAAAGTAGCCTTCGAAGTAGGCGATGTAGAGGAAATCGAACTGGGCGGGGAATATGACCTCATAACGTCGAATGCCGCCTTCCATTGGCTTGGTGACCTAGATGGCGTTATAAAAAAGACGAAAAGCTCTTTAGAAAAAGACGGGGCCCTTATATTTTCGGCTTTCGGGCCGAAAACATTTTTGGAACTAAAGGCCTCCTTACATTCTGCCATCGGCTGCACTATCGCATTTACGCCGGACGCGTTTCTCTGTAAATCGGACATAGAGAGCGTGCTCTTGAAATACTTTAAAAGGGTAAAGATAACGGAACGCCTGATAAGGGAGTCCTATTCCAGCCTCCGCGACTTATTGAATAAAATAAAATATTCGGGCACACGGGGGTCTGGGGCGAATATCGGAAGAGCGTGGAGTCCCGGGCTACTAAAAAAGATAGAGGATAATTATATGGAGCGGTTCGGTTCCATCGAGGCGACGTATCAGGTGTTCTTTTGCGAGGCGCGGTTATAAGTTATCCACAGGGTAGGGGACGTTTAAACGTCCCCTACCAATAAGGTGAGAACATGAATCTAATTTTCGTAGCAGGCACAGATACAGGCGCAGGGAAGACAGTCATTACCAAATTACTCGCGCGCCACTTGTCGAAGAGAGGCTATAAAGTCGCGACGCAAAAATGGGTCGAGACCGGCGTAACTAAGAGCCGGGCGGTATATTCATTTAAACTGGCTGCATCGCCGCATCTTGCCGCTAAGGCCGAAGGCAGGACGATAAATATAAAAAAGATCAAAGATTCGTTAAAGAAGTTATCCAAAAAATTCGATTTTGTGATCGTAGAAGGGACTGGCGGGCTTTTGGTGCCGATAACAGAGAAGAAGCTCTTGGTCGACATTGTAAAAGAGTTCAATATGCCGGTCCTTCTAGTGGCGGCAAACAGGCTCGGAACGATAAACCATACACTGCTGAGCCTCGAGGCATTGCGCGCAAGGAAGATGAAAGTTCTCGGGGTTGTCTTGAATAAGCTCTCAAAACAAGAAAATGCTTTGGTAATGAAAGACAATCTTAGGATAATTAAAAAATTTACCGAAAAAATTCCTATGTGGATTTTCCCGTATGTAGGGCAGGTTTAAACCTGCCCTACACTAATATGGCAGCCGATATGAGCAATTGGATAAAAAAAGACCTGAAATATAACTGGCATCCATATACGCAAGCAAAGGATTGCCGCTTATCCCCGCCCGTTATGATCGAAAGGGCGAAGGGGATTAAATTATATGACACCAACGGCAACTTTTACTACGACACAATCTCTAGCTGGTGGTGCAATGTCCACGGCCACAACCATCCTAAAATAGTCGAAGCAATAGCAAAACAAGTTAAAACACTCGACCATGTTCTCTTCGCAGGCTTTACCCATAAAAACGCGATCCTCCTCGCCGAGCGGCTCGTTTCTATCGCGCCAAAAAATTTGAGGAGGGCCTTCTTCTCCGATAACGGCTCGACCGCAGTCGAGACGGCGCTCAAAATGTCATTCCAATATTGGCACAATATAGGCAAACCAGGCAAGACGCGATTTGTGTCCCTCGACGCAGGATATCATGGAGACACCATAGGCGCGATGTCCGTCGGAGGCGTCAGCCTTTTTAATGAAGTATTCTCACCCCTATTCTTTAAATCGTTCAAAGCGCCGTCGCCTTATTGCTACCGCTGTCCCATGGCGAAAGAGAGAAAAAGTTGCGTGATCGATTGCATAAAACCGCTCGAAACGATATTGAAGAAGCATCCGGGAGAGATCGCAGGCATAATCTTAGAGCCGCTTGTGATGGCGGCAGGCGGGATGATTATTTATCCGAAAGAATATCTCATAAAAGCTGCAGAGCTCGCAAAAAAATACAACGTTCATCTTATTCTGGACGAGGTTGCAACAGGTTTCGGCAGAACAGGGAAAATGTTTGCCTGCGAACATGCGGGTGTAAAGCCTGATTTCATGTGCCTTTCAAAAGGAATAACCTCCGGCACTCTTCCATTAGGTGTTACGATGACTACTGAAAAAATCTACAAAGCGTTTTATGCGGACTATGATAAAAAGAAGACCTTCTATCACGGCCACACATATACGGCGAACCCCATAGCTTGCGCGGCCGCCCTGGCTAGCCTTAATATATTTAAGGAAGAAGGCACACTTGAGAAGGCAGGGGAGACAGCAAAAGCTTTACGTTCAGGCCTTGAGCGATTTCGCAAGCTTCCGATAGTAGGCGACGTACGGCAGATAGGAATGATAGGTGCGTTAGAACTCGTTAAGGACAAAAAGAAGAAGACGCCTTTCGGTTTTGAGGAGAGAATAGGCCTCGCTATATATAAGGAAGGGCTTAAATCTAACCTCATCCTGCGGCCGCTCGGCAACATAATATATCTATTTCTGCCACTATCTATAAAGCAGCAAGAACTCAATCAAATCCTTTCTAGCGCATACCAGATCATTGCTAATAAATAATAGTTGACAAAATATCACTGTAGCGGTATTATAGAAAACAGTTTTCAATAACATAGGGATCGGTAATTCGCGATTTTATGAATAAAGAGATAGAGATATTAGGAAAATTTATTAAAGATAAGGGGCTGAGATACACGCCGCAGAGGGAAGACGTGCTCAGGGTTTTTTTAACTGTTGAAAAACACGTCTCTGCTGATGAATTACATAAGCTTGTCCGGAAGAAACATCCTGCCATAGGATATACTACCGTCTATAGGACCTTGAAGTTGCTGGCGGAAGCCGGCTTGTGCGATGAAACGGATTTTGGCGACGGCATAGCAAGGTTTGAGCATAAATACGACCATGAGCATCACGATCATCTCGTTTGTATAAAATGCGGGCGCTATATCGAGGTAGCGAAACCGGAGATAGAGAAGCTGCAGGATGAGCTGACGAGGGAAAGGGGGTTCACTCCATTGAGGCATAAATTGCAGATATTTGGAGTGTGCGGCGATTGTACCAAAAAAAGGTAGTATATTTTTTTGACCTGTAATCGAAAATGAATTTCAATAAGCTAATAATATTTTTATTTGGTTGTATGCTTGCGATAAAACAAACTTATGCCGAAACGCAAGATGCAGATCTCTTATATCGCGCCAAATGTGCGGCGTGTCATAGGGTATATCCGCCCGAGAAGCACGCATATCAGAAATTCCAGACCTACATAACCAAATACGGCAGGGGCTTAAGCGACGAAGAGCGCCGAAGGCTATTAAAGTATTTGAAAGAAAACGCAAAACAAGAGCGCGAATCAGGAGGTGAAGATGGGTAGTGATTAATACGGCGGGAGGAATTTTTTTAGAACATAATTGAAAATGGATTTCAATAAAAGGAGGCAAAGATGTTCAAGAAAATAACAGCTATTTTTACAATCTGTCTTTTGAGCGCCATGTGCGTTTCGGAAAACGCCCTCGCCGACAGGCGGAGCTATGTGTGGACCTATGAATACCAGACGATGCCGAAAGGGATGGTCGAAGCCGAATTTTACCTTACCGAAGAACAGAAGAAGATAGATAAGGCAAAGCCGAATATCTGGAAGCCGTGGGTGGAGCTGGAGTATGGCATCACGGACCGCTGGGATGTAAGCATGTACCAGCAATTAAAGCAGTCCAATACGGACTCATCCAGCAAATTCGAATACGACGGGTTTAAGGTCAGGACGAGATACAGGATATCGGAAAGGGGCAAGCTTCCGGTAGATATATTGCTCTATCTCGAATACATAAGGCCCGGAGACTTCAAAAAAGCGAATGTGCTGGAAGAAAAACTCATATTCGCGAAAGACATAGGAAATTTCAATATTGCCTATAATCAGATATTCAAACAGGAACTAGAATCAGACGGTAAGGCAGAATACGAATACGCCTCCGGCATAAGTTACGAAATAACGCCGGCATTTAAGATCGGCATCGAATCGAAGGGTAACTACACGGACCGAAAGTACTATATTGGCCCGACCATATCATTGGCGTCCTCCAGGGTATGGATTGCCGCGGGTGTTGTTACGGGGTTGAATGAGCGAAGCGACGACCTGCAGGCGCGATGCATAGTAGGCATACTATTTTAATAACAAAAAGAATTTAAAAAAAATACTTGACAAAGTGTTTATTTTTTGTATAATGACTACTAAGTTAATCATATTTATCGGGTTTAGTTCAGAAGAATCTTCATCGTAGGGGAGGTTTAAACCTCCCCTACGATCCGATTAAGAAAGACCTATAAGTGAAGATAACATACAAGGGCGATTACGCATTAAAGGCATTGCTTCAATTGGCCTTGCAGTACCATGATAATAAAAATGAGGTCGTCTCCATTAATGAGATCGCCAAAAACGGAGATATGCCGATAAAGTTTTTAGAGCAGATCCTCCTTGCGTTGAGGAGGGGCGGATTTGTCAAGAGTAGAAGAGGCATAAAGGGCGGCTTTCTTCTTGGGAAGAAGCCGGCCGATATAACAATCGGCGATGTAGTGAGATTTATCGAAGGGCCCATAGAGCCGATCTCCTGTGTGGGAGATGAATGCTATAAAGGATGCAAGGATATCGCGAACTGTATATTCCGTAATGTCTGGAAAGAAGTGACTATGGCAATATCGCTTGTCGTCGATACCGTAACGTTTGAGGACCTTGTTGTCAAATACAAGGAAACCATTCTGCATCTTAGTCCGGTCTATGATTACATGATCTAAGTAAAAGGAGGCAGTAGAAATGAGCGTGTTAGATAATAAGGATGATTTAAAGGCGTTGGTGGAGGCATTGAATTTTAAAGAGAAGGTCGAGAGGTCGAAGGAGCTGATAGGTGAGGCTAGCAAGCGCTATGGAGATGGCTTGGTCGTAGCCAACAGCTTAGGCAAAGACTCTGTTGCTGTCTGGCATCTGGCCAAACAGGTCAATCCTAAGATACGGGGGTTTATTGTCACAACCAGATTTAAACCTGCCGCGACAGTAAAGTTCATGAATGAGGAAGTGGCGAGATACCCCGAATTAAAAATTTATCAATCCGATGCCAAGATACCGGCAAAGCTATATGAAACCGATCCGGACAAGTGCTGTGATATATTAAAGGTAGAACCGGTGAAACGCGCCGTAGAAGAGATGGGTGTCAAGTGCTGGGTTACGGGACTGCGTTGTACCGAAGGCAGGACTAGGACAGATTATAAAGAGGTAGAGGAGAGAGATAAGGATTTAATCAAACTCAATCCGATACTTATCTGGAAAGAGAGAGAAGTGTGGCAGTATCTGGCCCTCTACAGGGTGCCGGTCAATCCTCTTTACGGAGAAGGCTATAGGTCGCTCGGATGCGCTCCGTGCACGAAGATAACGAACGAAGATAATGAACGCGCCGGCCGCTGGATAGGGACGTCGAAATGCGGCGGTGAGTGCGGGATACATACGAGGCCGTTAAAAAGTCGTAAGTCGTAAGTTGTAAGTCGTAAGTAGTAAGTGTGAGGGAAAGATGAATATAGAACGTAACGAAGAAAACGAGCGAGTAGCCAAAGATATTGCTAAAGCAGTCAAGAGTATCAAATATGGCTACGTCCAGGTTACCATTCAGGACTCTAGAGTAGTCCAGATCGATAAGACGGAGAAGATACGTTTAGGGCCAAGCGGTCAACCGCGTAAGGCCTTATGAATAATTAGGAAAACGCTTAAGTCGACCAGTCAACTGGAGACGGCAAAACTTCATAGGAGGAAGCATGAAGAGTTTAGCTGTTTTCAGTTGGGTTGTGGCAGGCGCGCTGTTCATAGCGCCCATTGCCAATGCTGCTGAAACCGAGGTCGACAGGTTACTCGACCTCCTCGTCAAGAAGGGGATAGTTACGCAGGATGACGCAGTGGGTTTCAGGGTGGATTTAGCGGTAAAGAAGCAGGAAGACGTCAGCCTTAATAAGGTTACGGCTGTTCCAGAATGGACCGAGAGGATCAAGTGGAGCGGAGATGTCCGGTTCCGGACACGCGGTGATTGGGGGAAGACGTTGGGAAATGTACCGGGCACTGCTACTTCGTCCGGGACGCTGCTTAAAAATCAAAGGTTACAAGAGAGCGTACGCGGGAGGTTTGCCCTGGAAGCCAAGGTGAACGATTTTACTTATGCCGGCACGAGGTTTGCGGGCGGCACCTCTTCGCGGTCAACCGACGATACCCTGAATGGCTATTTTGACAGGGCGAACACAACGTTCGATCAGTACTACATACGGTTCGACGCGCCTAAGGACTGGACCATAAAATACGGGAAGTATTTCAGCGACCTGAAATTGTGGGCCGGTAAATTCGCGAACCCGTTTGAGTCTACAGAGATGGTGTGGGACACCGACATTTCTCCGGAAGGCATAGCGCTTCAGTATGTTTCACCGGATATCAGGACGCGGGTCCTGCCCGATCTTAACGTCTATGCGAATCTCGGGATGCTCTGGCTTGACGAATCTTCCGCTTACCATGCGGATCCGATACTGTGGGGATATCAGATAGGCGCGAAGACCGGGACTTTCGGGCCATTGGACTCAACGCTGAATGTCGCTACCACTATATATGATTTTGCGAACCTTAAGAACAGATCGTCCCAGACTAACAGCGCTCTTACGAACTCGCGCACATGGACGGGCGATGGAATTGGAACGGCGATAGCGGGAACGTACAAATATGGATATAATGTCCTTGACCTTTTGATCAACCTTGATAACGAAACGATCGGCGACTACAAATTCCCGCATGGGCTATTCTTCGATTTCATCTACAACACCAGCGTTAATGAAGATGCGTTGAATAAGGGGCTTCTGATCGGCGGTTATGTCGGCAAGAAGAAATTGAAAAATGCGGGTGACTGGAAGGCGAGCGGTCAGTGGAGGTTCATCGAGCGTGACGCCATACCCGACTTTTTACCTGACAGTAACTTTTATGGTTTCGGGACGTATGTGAGCGCCACTACCAGGCCGAACGTAAACGGCATACCGGCTGGAGGCGGCACGAACGGCAAAGGTATAAAATTGGGCCTCGAATATCAGTTATTTAAAAATACGGCGCTCAACCTGAGTTATTATTGGATGGAGCCGATAAAATCATGGGGCAAGCAAGATCCATATAATCAGTTCCTGGCCGATGTAGTCACGAAGTTTTAACTAAAAAAAGGACAATAAAATGAAAATCTTATCCATTGTTTTATTAACGGCGCTGGTTGTGGGTTCGACAGGCGCTGCGATAGCCCAAGAAAAAGAGTTACAGGGCACCATCTCGCTTTCCGGCGCCTGGGCGATCTATCCCACGGCAGTCGCGTGGGCTCAAGGCTTCCAGAAACTGCACCCGAAAGTAAAAATAGACGTTTCCGCAGGTGGTGCTGGCAAGGGCGCGGCCGACGCTATAGCCGGGCTTGTTGATATAGGAATGGTATCGCGTGAACCTGACCCGAGCGAAGTAACGAGGGGAGTAACGCCTATATACATACTGCACGACGCAGTCTTTCCGGTCGTGAGTGATAAAAATCCCGCGCTGGGGGCGATTTTAAAGAAAGGGCTCGCGAAAGATAAGTGGACCTGGATCTACATAAGCGGCATCGCCGGTTCATGGGATGACGTCACCGGAGAAAAGATAGGGAAACCGATCCACGTCTACACGCGCTCCGACTCATGCGGCGCGGCCGCGAGCTGGGCGGCATATTTTAATAAGAAGCAAGACGACCTGAAGGGTGTAGGAGTATATGGAGACCCCGGGCTTTTGGAAGCGGCAAAGAGGGATAACCTTGGCATCGGCTACACAAACTTTAGCTACATATTTACGCGGGATGGCAAAGTGGTAGACGGCGCCAGAGTAGTGCCTATCGACGCTAATAATAATGGCCTTGCGGATAAAGACGAAATATACGAAAATAGACAGGATGCGGTAAAGGCTATAGAGTCGGGTAAGTATCCTGTGACGAGAAAGAATTACTTTTTCGTCAAAGGTAAGCCTCAGGGCATAGTAAAAGAATTTGTCGAGTTTGCTCTATCCGATGAAGGCTCGAAGATCGTAGACCAAGTAGGTGCAAGCCTGCCTTTACCCAGGGCGGACAGAGAAAAAGTGCTGGAAGGATTAAAATAGTATCAAAGGTAGGGCAGGTTTAAACCTGCCCTACCAGAGTGGTGGTAAGGAGTGCCAATGTCTCAAGGCAGGATCGTAAAGGATTTGTGGGCCAGGCGGGCGATCTTCTCCCTGTCATTATCAGGAGGGCTTATAATTTTCCTGATAGCTATCAGCCTCACAGCCAAATCGAGCCTTATACTAAAGAGCAAGGGCTTACCCGAGCTCCTCTTCTCGATGAACTGGCATCCGTCGCAGGGCGCCTTCGGATTCGCGCCGTTTATAATCGGGACGGTCTGGGTGACAGCCATCGCGATGGCCCTGGCCGTGCCCGCGTCATTATTATTTGCCATATACCTTTCGGACTATTCCCGCAAAAAGACGAGGGAGGCTCTTAAGCCTGTCCTCGATCTTTTGGGCGGGATATCGCCGGTGATATTCGGCGTCTTCGGCGTGCTTACCATAGTGCCGTTCGTAAAGAATATTACGGCGCTGACGGGTTACACTGGCAATTTTACGGGATTCAGTGTTCTTTCCGCCGGCATAGTCCTGGCGCTCATGGTCTTCCCGACGATAACGTCGGTATCGGAAGAAGTTATCCATAGTGTTCCGCAGGAGGCGCGTGAATCTTCGCTGGCCCTCGGCGCTACAAAGTGGGAGACCATAAAGAAAGTCGTCCTTAAAAAAGCGGGTGCCGGGATAGTCGCGGCCGTCATCCTGGGCCTGTCGAGGGCATTCGGCGAGACGATAGCCGTCCTCATGGTGGTGGGAAACGTCGTCCAGGCGCCGAGGTCGATATTCGACGCGGGCTATACACTGCCCGCCTTGATCGCAAATAATTACGGAGAGATGATGTCGATACCGCTCTACGACTCCGCCCTGCTTCTGGCGGCACTCATATTATTATCGGTAACGGTTTTCTTCAGTATTGCGGCGTGGGGGATCCTGCTAAGGATCGAAAAGGCCTATGTATAGAACCGACAAAAGACTAGTGGAAGAGAATATTTTTAAAACCGTGATGATGCTGTCATGCCTTGGGGTCATCGCTATCTTTCTCCTCATGATGGCGACCGTGATCGCGAAAGGGGCCGGGGGCTTAAGCATAAAATTGCTTACGACTGCGCCGACGGGCGGGTATATCGCCGGAGCCGCGTCGGGAGGCATATTGAACGCTATCTTAGGCTCGGTCTATCTGGCGCTGGGGGCGACTTTTCTTGCGGGCCTGGTGGCTATACCGGTCAGCTTATTCATAAATGTTTACTTAAAGAAGGATTCGAGATTAGCTACTTTCATCCGGTTCTCGTTCGATGTGCTGTGGGGAATACCGTCCATCGTATACGGAGCTTTCGGGTTCATGATCATGTTATTTTTCCATATGCGCGCTTCCCTCCTGGCGGGTATAATAACGATCGCGCTTTTGGAATTACCTATAATGACAAGGGCGGCGGACGGCGTCCTCAAAATGGTCCCGCTTGAGCTAAAAGAGGTGTCGCTCTCTTTGGGCGCGACGCGTTTCGAAACGGCGTTCAGGGTCATATTCAAGCAGGCTCTGCCCGGCATACTTACCGCCGTATTGATAGGTTTTGGCAGAGGCATAGGAGACGCCGCGGCGGTGCTTCTGACGACAGGCTATACCGATTCTTTGCCGACCTCGCTCTTAAGGCCGGCCGCTACGCTGCCGCTCGCTATATTTTTTCAGCTCGGGACGCCTTTCCCGGAAGTCCAGCAGATGGCGTATACATCTGCCCTGGTCCTGATGCTCATTATTTTGGCGATCAGTATTTTAAGCCGCGTGTTGACAAAACGAATGCATAAGCATATCTTAAGGTGAAGAGATGAATGAAAACCATATACGCACAGATTCTTTAACCGTTTCATACGGCGCCCAGGCCGCGCTTAGCGATGTCACGATCGGGATACCGAAACATAAAATAACGGCGATCATCGGGCCTTCCGGATGCGGCAAGTCGACGCTGCTCAGGGCCTTTAACCGACTCCTCGATCTGAACGACGACGTCGTTATCGGCGGGAAAGTCTACGTTGATGACGCGGATATTTATGATGCTTCCGCCAGCGTCTACGACCTGCGCAAGAAGATGGGGTTATTGGCTCAGAAGCCGTTCCCTTTGCCCATGTCGATATACGAAAATGTAGCGTACGGTGTCAGGATCCATAATAATACCGATAAGAAAAAGATCGATGGTATAGTCGAACATTATTTGAAAGAGGCAAACCTCTGGGACGAGGTGAAGGACAGGCTCCACACGTCCGCCTCGAAACTTTCGATAGGACAGCAGCAGCGCCTCTGCCTTGCCAGAGGCCTTGCGATCGAGCCGGAGATAATTTTATGCGATGAGCCGACCTCAGCGCTAGATCCATTCTCCGCCGAACGGATAGAGAAGAAGCTCATGGAGCTCAAAACACGCTATACCATAGTAATAGTAACACACAATATCCAGCAGGCAGCGAAATTGGCCGACTACGTCATCTTCCTCTATTATGGAAAAGTAGTCGAGGCTGGGGACGGGGATGCTATCTTTAAAGCGCCAAAAGAAGTTATGACGCAAGCCTATATCAAGGGCGAATATTTGGACGAAATATGGGTTACCAGAGAGGCGAGACGCGCAAAGAAGATCGAGGAAGGTGAGGGAATTTGAGAAACTATTCTGGAAAAGGAGACTGTATAACATGAAGATCAAAGTGAATGGTAAAGATAAAACAATTGACGTATCATCTTTGACGATAGCAGGCCTATTGAAAACGGACAACGTAGCAAATCCTGAGCAGGTATCGGTTCAGCTTAACGGCGAATTTGTCGACAGGCAGAAGTTTGCCGATACGCGCCTGAAAGACGGGGACGCGGTAGATTTTCTATACTTTATGGGCGGTGGCGAATGAAAGAGCGAAAATTCAGCACAAGGGCGGTCCACACAAAATTTTTAAAAGAAGATCCTCACGGGGCCCTGCACATGCCGGTCTATGAGAACGTCACATTCGAGTTTAAGACCGCCGAAGAATTAGAACTGGCCTTCCTGGGCAGGAAGCCGGGCCATATGTATTCGAGGATATCGAATCCTACGGTCGAGAATTTTGAACTGCGGTTGAAAGAGCTTACCAATGCGGCGGCAGTGATGGCCCTCTCCAGCGGCATGGCGGCCATCTCTAACCTGATCCTCGCGATAGCGGGGTCGGGCGACAATATCGTTACATCGAAACACCTTTTCGGCAACACGTTCTCTTTATTCGAAAAGACTCTCAAGGACTGGGGGCTTGAAACGCGGTATTGCGATCTTACGGATACAAAACGGATCGCCAAACTGGTGGATTCGAAGACGAGGGCGATATTTTTTGAGACGATCACGAACCCCCAGATGGAAGTGGTTGACGTAAAAGCATTGGCTAAAATAGCGAAAGAATCCGGCATATTGCTCGTCGCGGACACGACGCTCACACCGCCATACCTGTTCGATTCCAGAGAGTTCGGCGTGGATGTCGAAGTCCTGTCCAGCACCAAGTATATATCGGGCGGGGCGACTTCTGTGGGCGGGCTCATCATCGACAACGGCACGTATAACTGGTCAAAAAACAGGAAGCTCGCCTCCGACGCGAAGAAATACGGCCCGTTCACCCTGTTAAATCGCCTCCGCAGAGAGGTATACAGGAATATCGGCGCATGTATGTCGGCTCATACCGCGTTCCTGCAGAGTATAGGCCTCGAGACACTGGCGCTTCGCATAGATGCGTCGTGTGCCAATACGTTAGCGGTCGCCAAAGCGCTTGAGAAATTAGGGCATATTCGCAGCGTGAATTATCCGGGCCTGGCATCATCGCCATACTATAAACTCGCGAAAAGGCAGTTCGGCGCAAAACCGGGGGGGCTCTTGACATTTGATCTTGCTTCAAAAAAAGAATGTTTTAAATTCATGAACGCCCTTAAACTTATAAGGCGCGCGACCAATCTTAACGATAATAGAACTTTGATATTACACCCTGCCTCTACCATCTTCTGCGAATATGATGCTAAGCTTAAGAAGGAGATGGGCGTCAGAGAGACTATGCTGAGGCTTGCCGTCGGCATAGAAGACAATGCGGATCTGATCGATGATATAAAGCAGGCCCTGGGGGGTTTATAATGGACTTTACTGAAAACCAATTGGAACGGTATAGCCGCCATATCATATTGGCCGATGTCGGCATTGAGGGTCAGGAAAAGATATTAAAAGGCAAAGTATTGATCATCGGAACAGGCGGCCTCGGGGCCCCCGCAGCGTTATATCTGGCGGCGGCAGGCGTAGGAACGATAGGGCTGGCTGACGGCGATAATGTGGAATTGTCGAATCTGCAGCGCCAGGTGATACATTTCACGCCCGATGTGGGAAAAGCCAAGGTATCCTCCGCCGAGGAGAAGATAAGGGCTATCAACCCGGATGTGAAAGTAGTTACGCACAAGACTAGATTATTTGCGAATAATATATCCGGCATAATCAAAGACTATGACTTTATTATCGACGGCACGGATAATTTCGCCGCGAAGTTTCTAATAAACGACGCCTGCGTATTTGCCTCAAAACCTTTTTCGCACGGCGGTATCCTGCGTTTCGAGGGCCAGACGATGACTTATCTGCCGGGCGAGGCGTGTTACCGCTGTATATTTACGGCTCCTCCGCCGCAAGGCTCTGTCCCATCGTGTTCGCAGGCCGGCATCCTTGGTTCGGTAGCGGGAATGCTTGGGACGATCCAGGCCACAGAGGCCCTGAAATACCTGATCGGGAAGGGCGAGCTTTTAACCAACAGGCTTCTTATATTCGATGCCTTGAAGATGAAATTTCGCGACGTAGCCATTAAGAAAAATCCCAAGTGCCCGATATGCGGCGAAAATCCGAGCATTAAAGAACTCATAGATGAAGCGCAGCCGGTGTGTGATCTGAAAAAACGATGAAGATAAAGAAAGAAGTAATCGAACAATTGGCGGATCATGCGAAAAAAGAGGCCCCAACCGAAGCCTGCGGTTATCTTGCCGGCCGATATGGTATAATAACATCCGCGTATAAGCTGACAAACATAGACCGTTCGACCGACCATTTCTCATTTGATCCTAAGGAACAGTTCGATGCGCTAAAGGATGCGAGGGCCAGGGGATTAGAGATAAGCGCTGTTTATCACAGCCACCCTGCGAGCCCCGCCCGCCCGTCGGATGAGGATATAAAGTTGGCCTACGATCCAAAGATGCTTTATGTGATCGTTTCGCTTGCGGTGGACTCCGCCGAAGACGTGAAGGCGTTTGAAATAAAGGACGGTAAAGTTACAACAGTCAAATTGGAGATAGTCTAAGAATGAAAGCGTATAGTCTGCCGCCTCAATTGGATAGAGATATCCAAAATCTCGAGGAATTGGTAGCGAAATTCAGGAAAGGTTTAGTCCAGACCACGGAACTGAAGGCCCACCGTGTGCCGTTCGGTGTGTACGAGCAGAGAAAGCCCGATACGTACATGGTAAGGATAAGGTGCGCGGCCGGGATCGTCAGCCCGTTACAGCTGGAGAAGGTTGCCGATATCGCCGAGCGATACGGCTCCGGCGATATACATATTACCACCAGGCAGGAACTGCAGATCCATGATGTGAAACTGGATGACATAATCGCCATAATAAGAAAGCTTAAAGAAACAGGCCTGGCCACAAGAGGCGGCGGCGGGAATACGGTGAGGAATATTACGGCCGAAGAAGACGCCGGTATCGACCCTGGCGAAGAATTCGATGTTACGCCTTATGCGGTTAGTCTCACGACGAGACTTATGGCCGAAGACGATTCCTGGAACCTTCCCAGGAAATTCAAGATCGCATTTTCAGGCTCTGCGGAAGATAAAGGATACGCGACCCTTACCGATGTCGGCTTCATTGCCGCGCGAAAAGGTAAAGAGGCCGGCTTCAGGGTCTACGCTGCCGGAGGGCTTGGGGCAAAGCCCGAGGCAGGTAACCTTCTCGTAGATTTCATTCCTTTAGATAAAGTTTATGCCGTAGCGAAAGCCCTGAAGACGCTATTCTGGAAATACGGCAATCGCAAGAACAAGCATGCCGCGCGCCTGAGATTTTTATGGCACTCTCTCGGAGAGGAAGAATTTAAGAAGCGATTTCGCGAAGAATATGAAAAGATCGAGAAGGAAGGCCTGCCGCCGCTAGCCATCGAGGGCGGGGATAATAAAGCCGCGCTTTCGAAATTGGCCGAAGAAAAGCCTGCGGACAAACAAAATTTTGACCTGTGGAAGGCGCGTTTCGTAAAAGAACAGAAACAGAAAGGGCTATTTTCCGTAGAACTCGCAATAGAGCTCGGTTTTATTTCTCATGAACGCGCCGCGCGGTTAGCTAAATTTATCGCGCCTTTCGGCGACGACACTTTACGCATGACTAAGGGGCAGAATTTCCTGCTGAGGAACATCCCCGGGAAATATCTGGGCAATCTTTATAATTTCCTTGGTAGCACATTCCCGGATCTAAACCGTCCTGCCATATATGGGAGGATATTGTCATGCGCCGGCGCTTCTACATGCCAGCTTGGGATATGCTTATCCCGGCAGGCGGCCAAGGCCCTGATGAAGGCTCTGGAGAAGAGCGGCATGGACCTTGACAATTTGGGCGACATCAAGCTCAACATCTCCGGCTGTCCCAATTCTTGCGGACAGCATCCGGCCGCCGACCTCGGATTCTTCGGGAAAGCCTTGCGCAGAAAGGGATCGCTCTATCCGGCGTACAATGTGGTCGCCGGCGCCGTAATCGGCGACGGCAGGACGCGGCTTGCCGAACAGGTTGGCGAGATTCCCGCAAAGGCTCTTCCTAAAATGACGGCAGATCTTTTTGCAGGTTATCTATCCAGGACGGCGGACTATAAAAATATCAAAGAATATATGCAAACCGGGGCGAAAGAGGATCTTAAAAAGATATGCGCTAAATATAAGGATATACCCGACTTTGACGAAGACAAGAATTATTATTTCGATTGGGGTTCGCAGGATCCGTTCTCTCTCGCCGAACGCCGCGGCGGAGAGTGCTCAGCAGGCATCTTCGATCTCATCGAAATGGATCTAAAGAATATAAAAGATACCAGAGCGAAACTCGAGAGTGCGGGTGTCGATAAAGAAAAGAAAGCCGATCTTGTCGATAGGCTCATCTTTTACTCGGCGAGAACGCTTTTAGTTACCCGCGGCATTGAGCCGAAGACTGAAGAGGAAGCGTATCAGGCGTTCTTGCGGCATTTTGTGGAGACAGGTCTCGTTGCTGCTTCATTCAAAGATATTGTCGGGGCGGCTGAACGTAAGGATCGCCCGGCGCTGCTTGATAAGGGCCGGGAAGCGCTCGAACTTGCAGGAGCCGTCGAATCGCTATATGAAAATATGGATAACGCATTCAATTTCGGGAAAATAGGGAACAGTCCCCATTTCTCAAAGCCTGCCGCAGTGAAAGACCTGCGCGGCGTGGCCTGCCCGATGAATTTTGTGAAGACGAAAGCAGAGCTCTCCAGGCTGAAGGCCGGAGAGATATTAGAGGTATGGCTTGATGACGGCGCGCCCATCGAGAATGTGCCCGGTTCAGTAAAAGCAGAGGGCCATAAGATTATAGCGCAAAAAAGAATAGACAATTATTGGTCCGTTGTGATAGAGAGGAAGTAGGGCATAGTAATTCTCGACTCGGCCAAAATTATTGTTCGAGCGCAGTCGAGAATAAGAATTTTGGCCTCGCTCGAATAGTAACGCTTGCGCTTTTCCGGAATTTGACGGATAATAATTGTGGAGATTAAAATTATGAGCAAAATAGACGCAAAACTAAAGATAGAGACGCTCGCGCTTCACGGCGGGCAGGAGCCCGATCCGACGACAGGCGCCAGGGCCGTGCCGATCTACCAGACGACATCGTATCAGTTCAAGAATACGGAACATGCGGCTAATCTATTCGGTTTAAAAGAGTTCGGGAATATCTACACCCGCCTCATGAACCCGACGACAGATGTCTTTGAAAAAAGGATGTCGGCGCTCGACGGCGGCGTGGGCGGCCTTGCCTTCGCGAGCGGACAGTCGGCTATTACTGTAGCCCTTCTTAACATCGCTCAGGCGGGCGATGAAATAATATCTGCCGATAACCTTTATGGCGGCACGTACAATCTATTTCATTACACGTTCCCCAAGCTTGGCGTTACGGTAAAATTTGTAAAATCTAACGACCTCGATGCCATCCGGAAAGCCATAACAAAAAAAACAAAGGCCGTATATGCCGAATCTATAGGCAACCCGAAGCTGGATGTAGCCGATCTCGAAGGCATTTCCGGGGTGGCGCATAAGAACGGCATACCGTTTGTGCTCGACAATACCGTCTCTCCTTATATCATGCGGCCGATAGATTTCGGGGTCGATATAGTGGTATATTCAGCCACGAAATTTATAGGCGGCCACGGCACATCTTTGGGCGGGGTTATAGTCGATTCCGGAAAATTCGACTGGACGAACGGCAAATTTCCGCTGATCGCCGAGCCGGACCCGAGCTATCATGGTATCAATTTTGTGGAGGCGCTAAAACCCCTCGGCAATATCGCGTATATTATTAAGGCGCGCGTCACGCTCCTCCGGGATTTAGGCCCGGCGCCATCGCCATTCAATTCATTTCTCTTTCTGCAGGGGCTGGAGACTCTGCATTTGAGGATGCCGAGGCATTCCGAGAACGCTCTAGCTGTCGCAAAATATTTAGAGAAGCATCCGAAGGTGAGCTGGGTCAATTACCCGGGCCTTGAATCGAGCCCCGAAAAAGAGCGCGTGAAGAAATATCTCAAAAAAGGCGCAGGCGCTATACTAGGTTTCGGGATCAAGGGCGGCCTTGAAGCCGGCAGGAGATTTATCGATTCGCTTGAACTTATTTCGCATCTCGCTAATGTCGGCGACGCCAAGTCTCTTGCTATACACCCGGCGACGACTACGCACCAACAGCTGTCGTCGGAAGAACAGCTTGCGACCGGAGTAACGCCTGATTTTGTGCGCCTTTCTATCGGTATCGAGCATATCGACGATATAATTGCCGATATCGAACAGGCATTAAAGAAGTCCGGTAAATAGGGGGGCATATGGCTAAAATATTCCAGGATATAACCAAAACGATCGGGAACACGCCTCTCGTCAGGATCAATAAACTTGCCGATGGCCTGAACGCAACCATACTCGCGAAGCTCGAATCCTTCAATCCTCTCTCAAGCGTAAAGGACAGGATAGGCATCGCGATGATAGAAGACGCCGAAAAAAGAGGGGTCTTGAAGAAGGATTCCGTAATAATCGAGCCGACTAGCGGCAACACAGGCATATCCCTGGCCTTCGTGGCCGCGGCGAAAGGATATAAACTCATCCTGACTATGCCCGATACGATGTCGCTCGAGCGCAGGCAGTTATTGAAGATACTGGGAGCCGAGATAATTCTGACAGAGGGCGCCAGGGGCATGAAGGGCGCCGTAGAGGCGGCAGAGGAACTTACGAAGAAGACGAAGAACGGTTTCATGCCGCAGCAATTCAATAATCCGGCGAATCCCGAAATCCATAGAAATACAACGGCGGAGGAGGTCTGGAAGGATACGGACGGCGCCGTCGACATATTTATCTCCGGCATTGGCACGGGCGGCACGATAACAGGCGTCGGCGAAGTATTGAAGAAGAGAAAGCCGTCGGTGAAGATAATCGGGCTGGAACCAAAAGACTCAGCCGTCCTTGAAGGTGGAAAACCGGGTCCGCACAAGATCCAGGGTATAGGGGCCGGCTTTATTCCGGGCATTCTGGACAGAAAGGTCATCGACGAGATAATCGCCGTTTCGAACGAAGATGCGGGCCTTTACGCCAGGCGGCTTGCCCGCGAGGAAGGTATATTTGTAGGAATATCGTCGGGTGCTGCGATGTGGGCGGCGTTAGAGGTCGCGCGGCGCAAAGAATCGGAAGGTAAAGTTATAGTAGTTGTGTTGCCGGACACGGGAGAGCGCTATCTCTCTACCTGGCTATTTCAGGAGTTTCTTTAGATGACAAAGAAGGGGTCGGTCGGCATCGTAAAGACAGAGTATTTTACTTTTGCCGAACATCCGAATGAACTAAAGCTTTCGTCAGGCAAAAAACTCGGGCCCATCACGCTCGCTTACGAGACATACGGCAGTCTTAACAAGGACAGGACGAATGCCATCCTCGTCGCGCATTCGCTGTCGGGCAGTGCCCACGCCGCAGGTTTTTACGAAGGCGACAAAGACCCGGGCTGGTGGGACGTTTTTATAGGTCCCGGCAAGGCCCTCGACACGGAAAAATATTTCGTCATATGTTCTAACGTGATCGGCGGGTGCAAAGGCTCTACCGGTCCGTCGTCGGTCAACCCTGGCACGCTCAAGCCATACGGGCTCGATTTCCCGATCATAACCATAGAAGACATGGTGAAAGCCCAGGCGCATCTGGTCGATCACCTCGGCATAAAACAACTCCTTTCGGTTATAGGCGGATCGATGGGCGGAATGCAGGTATTGCAGTGGGTCGCCTCATATCCTGAGCGCGTCAAGTCCGCGATCCCTATCGCGACGGCCGCCAAGCATTCTCCTCAGCAGATAGCGTTCGATGAAGTAGGCAGACAGGCCGTGATGGCCGATCCGGCGTGGAATAACGGCGACTATTATGATAAAACCGAGAAGCCCGAGCGGGGACTCGCCGTCGCGAGGATGATAGGCCACATCACTTACATGAGCGATGAGTCGATGGAGGAGAAATTCTCAAGGAAACTGAAAGAGAAAGACTATAGCTTCAGCTTCACGGCCGACTTCGAGGTCGAAGGGTACCTCAGGTATCGGGGAGATAATTTCGTCAAAAGGTTTGACGCCAACTCCTATCTCTACATCACGAAGGCCATGGACTATCTCGACCTTTCCGGGGACAGGCTTCTGCCCAAAGGCAAACACGCCGATATCAGGTTTCTCGTCATAGCATTTAAATCGGACTGGCTATATCCGTCATATCAAGCCCATGACATAGTCAGGCAGTTGAAGATACGGGGCTTGGACGCCACTTACTGCGAAATAAAATCGACCTACGGGCACGACGCTTTCCTGCTGGAAGCCGAAGAAGAGGCGAGGCTGGTTAAACATTTCTTGAGGGCTGTATGCGAGCGGACTACAAAATAATATCGGAGATAATCAAGCCGGGCTCCAAAGTGCTGGACTTAGGCTGCGGTGACGGGGAACTCATGTCCCTTCTGACTAAAGAGAAGGATGTGAAGGTTCAGGGGATCGAGCTTGACGACTCTCAGATCTATAAATGCGTCGAGAAGGGCTTAAGCGTATTTCACGGCGATATCGATAGCGGCCTTGCCGGATATCCGGACAAATCTTTCGACTATTGTATCCTGAACCAGACGATGCAGCAGGCTAAGAGGGCCGACTTTGTCATACAGGAATCATTGCGGGTCGGCAGGCGCCTCATCGTAGGATTCCCCAACTTCGCTTTCATAACTGCGCGCTCGAGGTTATTCTTCAGAGGCAAGACCCCGGTAACGAAGGCCCTGCCGTTCCATTGGTACGACACGCCCAACCTGCACTTCCTCACGATAAGCGACTTTAAGGATTATTGCACGGATAAAAGCTTAAAGATCCTCGCCGCATACTACCTGGGGCAGTCGGCCCGCGTCTCTTTCTGGCCCAACCTCTTCGCGTTGAACGCCATATTTGTGCTGGAAACATAATGCTTATATGAAAATAGCGTTGGTCGGTAATCCGAACGTAGGTAAGAGCGTAATATTTAACGCCCTGACCGGTAAATACGTGACGGTCTCGAACTATCCCGGCACCACCGTAGAGGTGTCGAAAGGCATAGCTAAATTCGGCGCCGGCAAGATAACTATCATCGATACCCCCGGTGTTAACAGTCTCGAGCCTCATTCCGAAGATGAACAGGTAACAAAAGACATCCTCTCCAAAAGCGATGTAACCGCGATCGTCCAGGTGGCGGACGCCAAGAATATGAAACGATCACTCTCCCTTACCCTTGAACTCATGAACCTCAACATCCCCGTCATCCTTGATCTCAACATGTCCGACGAAGCGAAAGAGCGCGGCATCAAGGTCGACATCAAAAAACTATCCGAGAGATTAGGGGTGGAGATCGTAGAGACCGTAGCGATAACGCTCGACGGGATAGCAAGATTGAAGGAGACGATCCTCAAAGCTAAATTAAGGCCATCCCCGGTAAAAGAAGAGCTTGAATCATCCGGCTCGTCCAATAATGCGATCATCTCGCTGAATAAGCGGCTTAAGAGCGTAGACAATCTTATAAAAGAGACGGTCAAGGTCATTCATCCGTCCGGGAATAGTGTTTCGGAATGGCTTGGCAGTTTCACCATCAGGCCGTTAACAGGCGTGCCCATACTTTGCCTCGTGTTGGCATTTATGTATCTATTTGTAGGCAAGTTCGCCGCAGGCGAAGGCGTGGATTTTATGGAAAATGTCCTCTTCGGCAAATTTGTAAACCCGTTTTTTATTCAAGCGGCGGATAGATGGATACCGATAGCCCTCATCAGAGATTTCCTCGTAGGCGATTACGGCGTCCTGACCATGGCTGTGACATATGCCTTCGCGATAATCTTTCCCATAGTTACAGCCTTCTTCCTGTTCTTCGGCGTGTTGGAAGATTCCGGCTATTTGCCGCGCCTGTCTGTATTGTCGGACAGGATATTTAAAATAATAGGCCTGAACGGAAGGGCGATATTACCGATGATACTCGGCCTGGGCTGCGGAACGATGGCGACGCTGACGACACGGATACTCGATACCAGGAAAGAGCGGCTCCTCGTTACGCTCCTTCTTACTTTGGCGATACCCTGTTCGGCGCAGCTGGGCGTGATAATGGGCATGCTCAGCTCGTTGTCTGGGCGGGCGTTTTTATTGTGGTTCGGGATACTTCTTTTTGTGATGATGGTCGTAGGCTTTGCGGCCTCGAAGGTAGTGCCGGGACAAAAATCGCCTTTTATCCAGGAAATACCGCCCATGCGAATGCCGCAAATCAAGAATATAGCCGTAAAAACTTTCGCGAGACTTAAGTGGTACCTTAAAGAGGCGGTGCCCCTCTTCATATTGGGGACGGTAGCGTTATTCGTGTCGGATAAACTGAATATCCTGAAATGGATAGAGGATATCTTTAGCCCGCTCGTGGTCAATCTTTTGGGCCTGCCGGTCAAGGCGACCGAAGCGTTTATAATAGGATTCTTAAGGAGAGATTACGGCGCCGCGGGCCTATATGTTCTTTCGAGGACAGGCCAGCTCGATAAAGTGCAGATCATGGTCAGCTTGCTGGTGATAACGCTATTCGTGCCGTGCATCGCTCAATTCTTTGTCACCGTAAAGGAGAGGGGCATGAAGACCGCTCTCCTGATCGCAGGTTTTGTATTCGCATTCGCATTTCTCTTCGGCGGGGGCGTGAATTTTTTATTGCGATATTTGTTAGCGAGAGGAATAGCGGTAATTTAGGGGGGACAAAAGCCATGGAACGTATCCATAAGATCGAAGAGAGCTTAAGTATAATTTGGGAAGAAAGAGAAAAGGGCGTTTCGGATAAAGAGGCGGTCGGCAAAAGCATTCTCGGGAAAGTAGATGAAAATATGCTCGAGCCCCTTGCCCGGGACGGTTATATAATTTTTGAAGGCCATGCTATCAAGCTGACGCCGCAGGGAGAGTCGAGGGCGAAGGACATAACGCGGCGCCAGAGATTGGCGGAACGGCTCCTGATAGACGTTCTCGAACTCCCGCGCAAAGAGATGGACTCATTTGCGTGTGAATTCGAGCATATAATATCAAAAGAGGTGGAGGCGTCTATCTGCACGCTTCTGGGGCACCCTAAAGAGTGTCCCCACGGCCTTCCGATACCGAGCGGTGATTGCTGCCTGAAGGCGAAGGCCTCGCTCGCCAGTATCGTGGTGCCGCTCTCGAATCTTTCATCCGGCGAGACCGGCAAGATAGTCTATCTTTTAACGCGCAACCATCCGCAGCTTCACAAGCTTATGTCTTTAGGTATAACACCCGGAGTAACTATAGCGGTGCATCAGACATTTCCATCATTCGTCATAAAAGTAGAAGAGACTCAAGTTGCGCTTGAGGAAGAGATCGCTAAAGAAATTTACGTAAAAAAGTTGCACGCAGCATAGCTATGTGATATACCTTGATTACGATATATGAACGTTTGTCGAGGGAGTTTTAGATGGCGGATTTCATCCGTATATTCCTGCATTATGCATATGAGGTAATCCCCGCCCTTGCGATCGGGTTTTTTATCAGCGGGATTGTCCATGAGCTTATACCGGAAGATAAGGTCCTGAAATATTTGGGGTCGGGAGGGATAAGACCGATCCTTTATTCGACACTCATAGGAACATTTCTGCCTGTCTGCTGCTGGGGGTCTCTGCCGATAGCGGTCAGTTTCTACAAGAAGGGCGCGAAGCTGGGCCCCATACTCGCGTTTCTCGTCGCGACGCCGGCCACATCGATAAGCGCGCTCCTCGTCGCGTATAGCGTGCTGGGATTAGGATTTACAATATACATATTCTTTTCCGTGATCATCATGGGCGTCGGGATAGGGCTCGTCGGGAATTTGATAAAATATACCCCGAAACCGATCGAAAAAATAGCCTGTCCTCATTGTGAGCTCGATCCGAACCATGCCCAGCTTCATAGAGATAAGACGTTTAAGGTAAAGTGCGTCTCGGCCCTGAAGTACGCATACATCACGCTGCCGAAAGAGATAGGGCTTGAGCTATTGATAGGCTTAGTGCTGGCCGCAGCAGTCGCGACATTCATGCCGATCGGGCATCTGATAAAGGCATACTTAAGCGGCTGGTTTGGGTATATTTTCAGCATCGTATTCGGGGTATTGACGTATATATGCTCGACCGCCAGCGTTCCGCTCGTTGACAGCCTGATGAAGCAGGGTATGAACCACGGGGCCGCCATGACGCTTCTCCTGGTAGGGCCCGTTACAAGTTACGGCACCATACTAGTCCTGAACAAGGAATATGGTTTTAAAATATTGAGCATCTTTTTATCGGTCCTTGTAGCTATATCGCTGGTTTTAGGCATAGGATTCCAGGCGTTATCCTTGTAGCCTGAGATTTGCGCCGGAGGTCTTATATGGCTATGAAAAAGAAGAGACTTTTAATAGTCGATGATGAAAAAGATTTTGTCGATACTCTCGCGGAGCGCCTGGAGGCGAAGGGCTACGGCATCGCGAAGGCCTATAACGGGAAAGAAGGGCTCGAAAAGGCGCATGAATACAGGCCTGACCTGATAATCCTCGATATCGCGATGCCCGAGATGAACGGTTATGACGTATGCCGTAAACTTAAGATAGATGATAAGTTCAGGGCCATCCCGATCATAATACTTTCCGCCAAGTTCGAGCCGAACGACATCGAATTCGGCGAAGAGATGGGCGCGGATGCTTACCTGACAAAACCATTGGAGCTCGACATGCTGCTGGAGAAGGTGCGCGGCCTTCTTAAGGCGAAAAAAGGGGGAAAGCATGAAAAATAAAAATATTATCGCGGCGGTTCTTTTAGCGGCATTTCTTACAGCGATACCGCTTATCGTAACGGTAAAGGCAGTGCGCGCGCAGGAGGAAGTGCAGGATACGATGGGATTGTCGGCGAAACTCGACCAGATCCTGGAAAACCAGAAGGCTATCGCGGGCCAGCTGGACGCCATAAAGCAAGAGTTGAACATAGTAAAGATAAGGATAACGCAGCAGCAATAGTTCTCGCGCAAGGATTTGAAATGGCAAGCGAAAATATCACATATGCGGTAGCTTTTGCGGCCGGCTTTCTTACATTCCTATCGCCGTGCCTTCTGCCTGTCATACCTTCCTTCATCGCCTACATAGCCGGCGTCTCCTTCGGAGACCTGAAGGAGCCGGGCATGAAGAGCTCTGTCAGGCGGAAGACGATAACGCACGCGCTATTGTTCATAGCCGGGTTCTCGCTCGTGTTCATTTTGCTGGGACTGACGGCGACCTTCATAGGCAAGGCGCTATTCCAGTACCAAAAATTCATAAGGATAGCGGGCGGCGCGCTGATAATAGTCTTCGGCCTTTATCTTACCGGTCTTTTGAAATTTGACTTTTTAGGCAGGGAAGCGAAGATACGGGTGAAGTCGCAAGGAGCGAGCTACCTGGGTTCTTTTATCGTAGGGGTGACGTTCGCCGCGGCATGGACGCCGTGCGCAGGGCCGATACTCGGGACGATACTCCTTCTCGCCGGCACAAAGACGAGCATTGCGGAGGGAGCAAAGCTCTTAAGCGCATATTCTATGGGGATCGCGCTGCCGTTCTTCCTGACGGCGTTACTCATAAACACATTCATAGAACACTTTAACCGGATAAAGAAGGTCATGGGAACTATAAATATAGTGAGCGGGGTATTTCTCGTAGTAGTGGGGATCCTGATAATGACGAATTATCTCGTTGTGATTTCAAACAAGTTGTTTGGCGCATTCGCAAAATAGATAAAATGCAGTAGGGGACGTTTAAACGTCCCCTACTGTGTGGATAACTTTGAAAAGGGGGAGAATATGAATTGTAAAACATGGGCGAAGTTTCTGTCCATCGCGGTTGCGGCCGTTCTGCTGGGTGCGTGCTCGCAGTCGAGCGCTATCGAGATAGGCCAGAATGCGCCGGACTTTGCTTTAACGGATACGGGTGGGCAGAAAGCGAGCCTGTCCGATTTCAAAGGCAAAGCTGTCATACTGAATTTCTTCGCAAGCTGGTGCCCGCCGTGCAGGGCTGAGATACCGGACTTTATAGAACTGCAGAAAGCATACGGCGACAAGGGCTTTACTTTTATAGGCGTGAGCCTTACCGATGCGCAGGATTCGAAGAATTTTGTGGAGACGATGGGCATAAATTATCCGGTCATGGTCGACGACGGCAAGGTGAGCACGCTCTACGGGCCGGTCAGGTCGATACCGACGACGTATGTGATAGGAAAAGATTCGAAGGTGGTCAAGATGTATATAGGGTCGCGCTCGAAGGAAGTCTTTGAGGCGGATATTAAAGAGATGCTAAAATAAACGGAGATACGGATGAAAGAGAAAGTCGAGAAGGCATTAGCAAAGATAAGGTCTGCGCTTCAACAGGACGGCGGGGATATTGAGCTTGTCAGTATAGAGAACGGTGTCGTCAAGGTTCGCCTGAAAGGCGCCTGTGCCGGGTGCCCGATGAGCCAGATGACTATGGTGAATTTCGTCGAGGCGGAATTGCGCAAAGAAGTGCCGGAAATAAAAAAAGTGCAAGCGGTGTAAAAAATGATAATTACCAGGCAGAAAGACTTTAAGGAGATACTGAAACACATCGGGGATGCGAAGTCCGTATTTTTGATAGGGTGCGGCGAATGTTCGACGACGTGCAAGACGGGCGGCGAGGAGGATATCAAAAAGATAAAAGAGGCGCTCGAGAAGGAAGGCAAAACAATCACCGGATACGCTATTCCTTCGGCGCCGTGCATCGCGGCGAAGGTGAAGCTGGAGCTCGCGAAGAATAGAAAGCTTATAGAGTCCTCCGACGCTATCCTTGTTCTCGCATGCGGCCTTGGCATACAATCCGTCAAGGATAACCTGAGGAGCGAGAAGCCGATACATGTCGGATGCGATACGCTATTCATGGGCGCTATCGACGGGAGCGGAGCATTTCTGGAGAAGTGTTCGGCATGCGGGGATTGTGTTCTGGAGCTCACAGGGATGATATGCCCGTTAACGCGATGTTCGAAGTCGCTCTTGAACGGGCCTTGCGGCGGACAGAATAAAGGCAAGTGCGAGGTCGATAAAAATCGCGATTGTGCATGGATATTGATATACAATGAGCTGAAGAAGAAGGGCCGGCTCGATCTTTTACGCGAAATAAAACCCCCGAAAGACCATTCTAAAGCCAATAAACCCCGCGAACTCAAGCTCTAGAAATTTTTCGCCACAGTAGAATGTGCTGTGTCGAGTGGTTCGCTCAGGACGCGCAATTTTCAGCCATGTGAAAATTGCGCTCGATAAAATTTCTCGTACGCTGCCTCGAAATTTTAACGCCTGAGCTCACCACGTCGCCACAACACATTCCTGCAGAAATCGAAAAATTTCTCTCGCTCACATAATAAAATTCAATGTTGACTAAAACTGTCAACTATGGTAATCTGACAATATGAAACTATCTACGAAATCAGAATATGGGCTGCGGGCGATGCTCAGTATCGCGATGAACGACGCCGGAAGTGCGACATCGGTCACTGATATCTCTAAGGAAGAAGGGATATCGGTAGCTTATCTGGAACAATTGCTGAATAAATTGAGGCGTGAAGGCCTTGTTGAAAGCGTCAGGGGGCCTAGGGGCGGGTACGTCATTTCTAAGAGAGTCGACTCTATAACAGTAGGCGATATTGTAAAGACGCTCGAAGGATCTCTTTATCCGGCCAGTTGTATTGCGGCACATTCAGGGTCGCATGGCGCATGCAAAAAAAGTAAGGGCTGTGTTCCGAAAACCGTCTGGATAAGATTGGCGAAAGCGGTAAATGATTGCCTCGAGTCGATAACGCTCAGCGACCTGTGCATGGAAACGAAGAAGAAAGAGCTTAGGAGAAAGACATGAGAAGAGTGTACATGGATAATAACGCGACGACGAGAACGAGGGAAGAGGTCGTTCGGGCAATGCTCCCGTATTTTGGCGAGATCTACGGCAATGCGTCGAGCATACACGGATTCGGCAGGGCCGCCAGGGTGGCCGTAAACGACGCGCGCTCGGAAGTGGCAGGGCTATTGGGCGCCGCCAGCATCGAAGAGATCGTTTTTACTTCCGGAGGGACAGAGGCGGACAATTTTGCCATAAAAGGCGCGGCAAATGCCCTCAAGTCTAAGGGAAACCATATAATCACTTCAGCTGTCGAGCATCACGCAGTGCTCAATTCATGCAAGGCCCTCGAAAAAGAGGGATATAAGGTCACCTACGCAGGCGTGGACGAATATGGTATCATAAAACTGGATGAGCTTAAGGCCGCTATTACCGACAAAACAATACTTATCACCGTTATGCACGCCAATAACGAGGTTGGGACGATCGAGCCGATCGAGGAGATAGGGGCAATCGCGAAAGAGAAGGGCATATATTTTCATACCGATGCGGTACAGGCCGCAGGCAAGCTTCCTCTCGATCTGAAAAAGATGAGCATCGACCTCCTTTCACTGTCGGGGCATAAACTGTATGGGCCAAAGGGTATAGGCGCCTTATATATCAGGAAAGGGACGAAGATAACGCCTCAGATGCATGGCGGCCACCACGAGATGGGTAAGCGCGCCGGCACCGAGAATGTCCCGGGCATAATCGGCCTCGGCAAGGCCTGCGAGCTCGCCGGAAAAGAGCTTGAGCAAGAGAGTAAAAAATTGACGGAACTTAGAGATTATTTTTATAAAGGGATAACCGCGAAGATAGGGGAGGTGCGGTTGAACGGCCACCCGGAAAAACGTTTACCGAATACATTAAATGTTGGATTTAAATATCTCGAAGGAGAATCGATCATACTGAACCTGGATATGGAAGGCGTCGCGGTCTCGACCGGGTCTGCGTGTACGTCGGGCTCACTAGAGCCGTCGCACGTATTGACGGCGATGGGCGTCGATCCCGCAGAGACTCAAGGATCGGTGAGATTTTCGCTCGGGAGAGATAACACGAAAGAGGATATCGATTATGTGTTATCGGTTTTACCTCCAATAATCAAGCGGCTCCGCGACATGTCGCCGCTGTATGAGAAAGGCAAATAAACATGGAAGGACAGTATTCAGAAAAGATGATGGAGTATTTCAAGAATCCGCGTAATGTCGGCGAGATCCCCGACGCGAGCGGTATCGGCAATGTCGGGAATCCGGTCTGCGTGCCGGATAATACGCTTATAAATTGTAATAACTCTGTCGACACTATAAAGAACATAGAATCGGGTAGACGCGTTTTAGGGCATGATGGTAGATATCACAAGGTTTCGCGCATATTCAGAAGGTTATATAGCGGGTTTCTTCTGAATTTTCGCGTGCACAGCTTAGGCGCTGTGTCATCAACGATCGATCATCATGTATTCGCGGTGAAAACAAGCCCTTTTAGTCATAAATTTTATGCTTCAAAAGGCATGACACCCGATTGGTACAGAGCAGATGAGCTTAAGAAAGGAGATCTTATCTTGTATCCTATTCCAAAGGACGAGGTAGAGATGAGCTCGATGCTTCTTGCTGAACCAAAACCGGCATACGATTTTAAGAGTAAAGATTTACCGGATAAAATAGTACTAGACGAAAATTTTCTTCGGCTGGTTGGTTATTATCTTGCGGAAGGTTATGTAAGAACGGATAAATGCAAAGGTACCGTAGGATTTGTATTTAACGCAAAAGAAACAGTCTTTATAAACGATGTTATAGAATCGATGAAGAGTTCTTTCGGGTTAGAGCTATCGAGTAAACGGACAGTCAGAAACGCGACCGATATACAATTTTATTCAGCAAGGACTGCAAGGTTCTTTGCGCGGAATTTCGGGAAAGGCGCCCTTAATAAAAAAATACCGCATGAATTCTTATTGCTACCTTCGGAGAGGCAGAAAGCTCTTATCTGCGGATTGTGGCGCGGCGATGGCTATGTAAGGCCGAGCGCCAGCAAATATGTTACGATCTCCATGCAGCTCGCTTATCAGGTAAGAGCCCTTCTTTTACGGCAAAGGATAATGTTCAGTTTTTTGAAGACGGACGCGAGGGGCATTCACAAAAAGAGCTATTCCATATATGTTAAAGAACGAGAATCCATTCAAAAACTGTCAGGGATAGTGGGGAGTGCGATAAAGAATAAGCCAAAGATGAAAAATATACATAAATCATGGTTTGATGAAAATTATTTTTATACACCTATAAGTAGAATTGATAGAAGTATTTATAAAGGGCTTATATACAACCTGGAAGTCGATGGTTCACATTCCTATGTTTCGGAAGCTGCCGCATTGCATAACTGCGGGGACATAATGCGGCTATACATTAAAGTAGACGAGAAAGAGATCATTACCGACGCGAAATTCAAAACTTTTGGATGCGGCGCCGCCATAGCCACTTCGAGCATGGTGACGGAACTTATAAAAGGCAAGACGATCGAGGAAGCGCTCAAGGTTTCCAATCATGCCGTGGCAGAGGCGCTGGGGGGATTACCAAAGATAAAGATGCATTGCTCGGTCCTGGCGGAGCAGGCCCTGAAGAGCGCAATCGACGATTATATAGCAAAGAAAAAAGCTAAAGTTAGCAGCCAGTAGCCGGGGCCCAGGGGCCAGGAGAATAAGTACGGCGATATGAAGCACAAAATACGCAAGCACATTAAGGAAAAGCTGAGATCCTATTCGGAGCTTGAAAAATCGAAGAAGAGTGGTATAATAAAGGGTAGGTTATTTAGCGAGGAGGCATTTAAAGAAGCTAAGGTCGTGATGTTTTACGTCTCGTTAAAGGATGAGGTGAATACCCTCTCCATGATAGACGAGGCGATAGGGACAGGGAAGAGGGTTTGTGTTCCTGTGATCTTTAAGGAAGATAAGCGATTGATAGCAGGCGAGATAAAAGATAGGACAGCGGATTTGGAAAAACAGCATTTTGGAATCTATCAGCCAAAACAGGGCCACGTAAAAGAGGTTCCTTTAGAAGATATAGACTTGATTGTGGTTCCCGGGATAGCCTTCGATAAGAAGAACGTGAGGCTGGGGCGGGGACACGGCTATTACGATAGGTTTCTATGCTCGCTTCCAAATAAATGCAGGACTATAGGGCTTGCTTTCGATTTTCAGGTAGTAGAAGACCTTCCTCAAGACTCACACGATATCCCCGTCTGGAAGACCATCACAGCTTAATCTAAGTCAGAAAACGCGTTAGTTGTAAGTCGTAAGCGGTAAGTTGCAAGTATAAAATATAAATACTTACGACATACAGCTTATAACTTACGACTATCCGTTACTTACAAGGGGGACAACATGCAACAGCATCAGGAGATGACAATCATCTACATCGGCCTTGCAGCGCTAGCCGCGGTGTCATTCGTGGCACTCGGTTATCTTTTAAGAAAGATCCATTCCAAGAAAAAACTTAAAGACGCCGAGGACAAAGCCAAGAAGATGATCGATACCGCAAAGGCCGAAGCGGACAAGCTTCGTCATTCTGCGGAACTGCAGGCGAAGGATCAGCTTTTAAAACTGAGGAGTGAATTCGAGAAAGAGACGAAGGACAGGCGCCAGGAGCTCGTTATACTGGAAAAACGCCTTATCCAGAAAGAGGAGAACTTCGACAGGAAGCTCGACATCATCGACCGGAAAGAGAAGGATGTGGAGAGGCGCGATCACTCGCTGGCTGACAAGGAGAAGGCGATCGCAGCCAAAGATAAAGATCTCGAAAGGCTCTTGCAGGAAGAGAAGGACAAGCTTCAAAATATATCCGGCATGACGCGCGAAGAGGCGAAGAAGCTCCTTTTGACGAAGCTGGAAGACGAAGTGAAGCAGGAAGCGGCGATAATGATCAAGCGGACCGAAGACGAGGCCAAGGAGAAGGCCGACAAAGAGGCGCGCAAGATAATAGGGCTCGCCATCCAAAGGTGCGCCGCAGAGCATGCGGTTGAAACCACGGTGAGCGTTGTGAACCTTCCGAGCGATGAGATGAAAGGCAGGATAATCGGCCGCGAGGGAAGGAATATCAGGGCGCTAGAAATCGCGACCGGCATAGACGTCATCATCGACGACACGCCGGAAGCGGTTATACTCTCAGGCTTTGATCCGATGAAGCGCGAGATCGCGAAGCTGTCACTTGAAAGGCTTCTGCAGGACGGGCGAATACACCCGGGCAGGATCGAAGAGGTGGTCGAGAAGGTGAAGAAAGAGATGGAGAATACCATCCGCGAGGTCGGCGAAAAAGCGCTATTCGAAACAGGCCTTCACGGACTTCATCCTGAGATCATAAAGCTTCTCGGGAGATTGAAATACAGGACGAGTTACGGCCAGAACGTGCTCGAGCACTCGAAAGAGGTCGCACACTTAATGGGAGTGATGGCGAGCGAACTAAAGCTCGATTTTAACCTAGCGAAACGTATAGGGCTCTTGCACGACATAGGAAAAGCGGTCAGTCATGAAGTCGAAGGCACTCACTCGAAACTTGGCGCAGACTTAGCTCGAAAATACGGCGAATCAGAGAACATCTGCCACGCCATCGAAGCGCATCACCAGGATGTAGAGCCGAAGACATTACTCGCGGTACTGTGCCAGGCAGGAGACGCGATAAGCGCGTCGCGCCCGGGCGCCAGGCGGGAGACGCTCGAGATCTACGTAAAACGTCTCGAGAAACTCGAGTCGATAGCCGATTCGTTCAAGGGTGTCGAGAAGGCATATGCGATACAGGCCGGCCGCGAGATACGCGTCATAGTGCAGCCGGAGAAGATAAACGACGCCCAGGCCGCAGTCATGGCGAGGGATATCACCAAGAAGATAGAAGAGGGGCTCGAATATCCGGGTCAGATCAAGGTGACCGTGATTCGCGAGACGAGAGCCGTGGAGTATGCAAAGTGAGGATACTATTTATAGGTGATATAGTAGGCGAGCCGGGGCGAAGAGCGGTAGCGGAGCTTTTGCCCGGGATAAAGAAGTCCAACGACGTTGAATTCGTTATCGGTAACGGCGAAAATGTCGCCGGCGGGAGCGGGGTAACTCCGGCTCTCGCGGATGAATTACTGGAATCAGGCATCGATGTCATCACCTCGGGCGATCATATCTGGAAGCGTAAAGAGATCATCGAAAGGATAGATTCCGACAGGCGTATTTTGCGTCCCGCAAATTATCCTTCCGGTACTCCCGGGTTCGGTTCGACGGTGATAAAATCCGAGTCCGGAACGGATGTCGGCGTTATAAACCTGCAGGGGCGCGTATTTATGCAGGCCCTTGAATGCCCGTTCAGAGCCGCGAAAGAAGAGATAGAAAAAATCAAAGACAAAACGCGGATAATAATCGTTGATATGCATGCCGAGGCGACGAGCGAGAAGATAGCGATGGGCTGGTACCTAGACGGCCTCGTGAGCGCTATAGCCGGGACGCATACACACGTCCAGACTGCCGATGAGAAGATACTCCCCGAAGGCACGGCGTTCATAGCCGACGCGGGGATGACCGGGCCATTCGATGGTGTCATCGGCAGGAAGAAAGAGCAGATCCTGAACCGGTTCCTGACTCAAATGCCGACGAAATTCGAGATGGCAGAAGGCGACATACAATTGCACGGTGTGATCTTCGACATCGATGAGAAGACCGGCAAGGCGAATTCGGTAAAGCGCATTCAAAAGAAGCTGGCGTAAAAATTTTCCGCCCTGCTTAACCACTTCGCCACATCATATTCCTGCAGAACGAAAAATTTTTACTTGGAGAACGGGGATGAACGAGCAAAAAGAAAAGCACATATATACCGTATCCGAGCTGACGAAGTATGTCAGGGTTATCCTCGAAGACTCATTTCCCGCCGTATGGATTGAAGGGGAAATATCGAATTTTGTACTCCACTCTTCCGGCCACATGTACTTCTCTCTTCGCGATGCGGGCGCGGTCTTAAAATGCGCGATGTTCGCGCGATCGAATGCACGCCTCAAATTTAAACCGAAAGACGGGATGAAGGTCATCTGCTTCGGAAAGTTGTCAGTCTACGAGGCACGCGGTGACTACCAATTGATCGCCGAAGAGATTGAGCCTAAGGGGATAGGGGCTTTACAGTTACAATTCCAGCAATTGAAAGAGAAGCTCCAGAAAGAAGGCCTATTCGACCCCGCCCACAAAGTTAAGATACCGTTCCTCCCGACGAGAATAGGGATAGTGACAAGCCCGACGGGCGCTGCCATACGGGATATCCTTAATATCGCAAGACGCAGGTTCTCTAACGTCGAAATAATAATAAACCCGGTGAAGGTGCAGGGCGATAGCGCTAAGGACGAGATAGCGAAAGCGATACAGCAATTTAATCAGCTTAAAAATATAGATGTCATGATAGTAACGCGCGGCGGAGGATCGCTCGAGGATCTTTGGCCGTTCAATGAAGAGGTAGTAGCGCGCGCCATCTATGATTCTGCGATACCTATAATAAGCGCCGTCGGACATGAAATAGATTACACGATATCGGATTTTGTCGCGGATTTTAGGGCGCCGACGCCGTCTGCGGCGGCGGAGCTCGTTATCCCGAGAAAAGAAGATCTCGTCGGGCTTATAAGTACAGCGACGACGAGGCTAAAGAATGCGCTCGTCGGAAAAGTCGATATCCTGGCTGAGAGGCTTGCCACACTGAGAGACAGTTACATATTAAGGCAGCCGTTCAACCTGATTACGCAATACGAACAGGAGATAGACGACCTGTGTAAAGACATGGCCATAAGGGTGGATCACCTCGTCAAGATGCGGGGGGAGACCTATGGCCGCATAATAGGCAAGCTCGAGGCATTGAATCCGCTCTCGATATTGAAACGCGGCTATAGTGTGACGGCGAGGATGCCGGACGGATTGATCCTGAAAGATATCAGCGTACTTAAAGTAGGCGACATGGTCGAGACAAAACTCGGTAAGGGCAAATTCAAGAGCAGGGTGGAAGAAGTGGGATGAGGCCTCGGTCGGAGACCTCGGCACTTAGCTGACACCGTGGCTTAATAAACTTGGAGATAAAAAATGGCTGAGATGAAATTTGAAGATGGCTTGAAGAGGCTGGAAAAAATAGTTCAGGAGCTTGAGAACGGAAGCCTGTCGCTCGACGAATCGCTCGAAAAGTATGAAGAGGGGATCCGGCTTTCGAAGGCGTGCGCAAAGAAGCTCGAAGTGGCGCGGAAGAAAGTAGAGATACTTTTAAAGTCAGAGGATGGCTCGGTAGAATTGAAAGCGTTTGACGAAAAAACGGCCGAAGAAGAGCCGAAGGCGGAGCCGCGGAAGAAGAAGGGAAAGCCGGAAGAAGGCCTTTTCTAAAATTTCAAATGAAAAAATCCAAATTCCAAAATCCAAATTTAATAAAACTAATAGATAAAAAATTGGCCGCATACCTGCCTTCGGAAAAAAGAGAACCAAGGGTGCTTCACGCAGCAATGCGGTACGGCGTATTCCCCGGCGGCAAGCGGATACGCCCCGCTATCCTTATAGAAGCCGCCGCCGCATGCGGCGGCAAACAAATAGATGCTGTGCCGGCAGCCTGTGCCGTAGAGCTTATCCACACATATTCTCTCATACATGACGATCTTCCGTCGATGGACGATGATGATTACAGGCGAGGGGCCTTGAGCTGCCATAAAAAATTCGGTGAGGCCATAGCGATACTTGCCGGGGATGCATTGCTGACTCTGGCTTTTGAAATCATATCCAAGGAATATAACCCCGAGGTCTCGGCGGCCATGATAAAGGAACTTGCCGCTGCGATAGGCTCAAAAGGCATGGTTGCAGGACAGGCGCTCGACATTACCAGTTATAAAGACAAGAGGAAGGTCAACAGTCTCAAGACCGCAAAGTTATTTGAGGCTTCCGCGGCGCTGGGAGCAATATCCGCAAACGCGAGCGCAGCCAGGATAATGGCGATGCGGCGATTCGGGGCAAGTTTCGGAATGGAATTCCAGGCAGCGGATGATATTGCAGACAAAAACCAGGATCTTAAGCGCAAAAGATGACAAGAATTATAGATTCCATTAATAACCCGGCGGATTTACGCAAGCTGCCATTGATAGAGCTTCCAAAAGTAGCCGACGAGATCAGGGAAGAGATGCTGAAAGTCGTCTCGCATTCGGGCGGGCATCTTGCCTCATCACTCGGCGCGGTGGAGCTGGCGATAGCTATCCATTATGCCTTCAATACGCCTAAAGATATCGTGCTTTGGGATGTCGGCCATCAGACATACGCGCACAAGATATTGACCGGAAGACTAAAAGCATTTCCCACCTTAAGACAGCTCGGGGGTTTAAGCGGATTTCCAAATAAGGACGAGAGCCCGGAATACGATATATTCACGTGGGGCCACAGCTCCGCATCAATTTCGAGCGCGCTCGGGCTGGTAATCGCACGCGACCTGAAGAGCGAAAATAATAAAGTGGCGGCAGTGATAGGCGACGCGGCTCTCGCCGGAGGGATGGCGTTCGAGGCGTTGAACCACGCGGGCCATACCGGAAAAGATATTATCGTTATCCTGAACGACAATGAGCGGTCGATATCAAAGTCGGTCGGGGCTTTAAGCAAATATCTGAACAGGATAATCGCGGCGCCGACATATAACAAGATACGGCAGGATGTCGAAAGATTGGTCAAGCGTATCCCGCGCTTCGGTTTCCGCGCATACAGGGCGGCCCGTAAACTGGAGGAGGGGTTGAAGAACCTGCTCATCCCGGGCATGCTTTTCGAAGAGATGGGCTTCAGGTATTTCGGGCCTATAGACGGCCACGATATAAACCAGCTCGTTGGAACGTTCAAAAATCTTATGGATCTGCATGAGCCGATCCTGATACACGTGATAACGAAGAAGGGCAAGGGCTACAAACCGGCGGAAGACGATCCCGCCTCTTTTCACGGGACGGGGCCGTTCGACTTCGCGACGGGCGCTAAGATAGATAAAGATAAGGGCATAACATTTACGCAAGCGTTCGGCGATAAGGCCGCAGAACTCGCCGGGAAAGATCCCAGGATAGTCGGCATCACCGCCGCGATGTTGGACGGCACGGGCTTTGGCAAGTTTGCCTCGATATTTCCCGGAAGGTTTTTTGACGTCGGGATAGCCGAGGAGCACGCGGTCGGTTTTGCGGCAGGGCTCGCCCGCGGCGGATTTAAACCCATAGTTACCGTATACTCGACATTTTTGCAGCGCGGCTATGATCAGATAATACATGACGTATGCCTGCAGAATTTGCCCGTCATATTCTGCCTCGACAGGGCGGGGCTCGTGGGCGAAGACGGGGCCACGCATCATGGCGTATTCGATATAGCATATTTGCGCAACATCCCTAACATTACGGTGATGGCGCCGGCGACACCCGATGAACTCAAAAATATGCTCGAATTTGCGCTTACCTTGAATGGGCCCTCAGCCATTCGTTATCCGAGAGGGTCATCCGCATTCTCGAAACCGTCAAATGAGCCGATAAAGCTTGGCAGGGCGGAAAAAATCAAAGAGGGCAAGGACCTGGCTATCCTGGCCGTGGGAAGCATGGTAGAGACGGCGATGGATGCGGCCGGGTTGTTAGACAAAAACGGGGTAAACACCGCGGTAATCAACGCGAGATTCATAAAGCCGCTCGATGAGGAGCTATTGTCCGGAATATGCGCCGGCATAAAGAGGATAGTGACGATAGAAGAGGGCGTCCTGGAGGGCGGGTTCGGCTCCAGCGTGCTTGAATTTGTCGAAAAAGAGCGTTTTCAGGGTGTAAGAGTGACTAGATTTGGCCTGCCTGATAAATTTATAGAACACGGCAGCCGCGTCGGGCTTTTTTCAAAGTATAACTTGACACCCGCCGCTATTTGCGATGTAATTATTAAGGAAGCAAAAAACAGGTAAATATGGCGAAGATAAAGATAGACAAAGATAGATGCAAGGGCTGCTACTTATGCATGGTCAATTGCCCGAACGGGCTTATAAAGATCTCGGGCGTTCTCAACGCTAAAGGGGTTAAACCTGCGTATTTTTCGGGCAGTTCCAAATGCATGGGATGCGGGATGTGCTTTGTGATATGCCCCGATTGCGGGATCAAGGTGTTAAAGTGAAGAATAAGGTATTGATGTGCGGGAACGAGGCGTGCGGGGAAGGGGCGGTCCTTGCGGGGTGTAAATTTTATGCAGGGTATCCGATAACTCCGCAGAACGAACTTACCGCTTACATGGCTAAGCGCATGCTGGAGACCGGCGGCGTATTCATACAGGCCGAATCGGAGCTGGCCGCAATCAATATGGTATTCGGCGCCGCTGCGGCCGGCGTTCGCGCGATGACGTCATCTTCATCGCCGGGCATGAGTTTAAAGCAGGAAGGCATATCGTACCTGGCCGGGTGCGAATTACCGTGTGTCCTGGTCAACATGCAGCGCGGCGGCCCGGGCCTGGGCAATATAGCCCCGGCTCAAGGCGACTATTTTCAGGCGGTGAAGGGCGGGGGGCACGGAGATTACAAGCTGATCGTATTGGCGCCCTCATCGGCGCAGGAATTTCTTGACTATACGGCACTCGCATTCGATCTCGCGGACAAATACAGAAATCCCGTCATAATACTTGGCGACGGGCTTTTGGGCCAGATGATGGAACCTATTGTAATACAGGCCGCAGACCACAAGCCGGAGATCATAGACAAGCCGTGGGCGCTTACGGGATGCAAGGGAAGGAAACCAAACATAATAAAATCCCTCATACTGGCGGAGGGCGCGCTCGAAGAGCATAATAAAAAGCTGCAGGAAAAATTCAGATCGATAGCTTTAACCGAAACGAGAAGCGAGTCATTGAATATCAAAGACAGCGAAATAGTTCTTGTCGCATACGGCTCTGTCGCGAGGATCGCAAAGGCGTCGATGCAGATGGCGCGCTCAAAAGGACTGAAGGTAGGCTTGATAAGGCCGATCACGTTGTGGCCTTTCCCCGACGAAGCGATAAGGAACGCGTGTCTATCGGCACGGAAATTCCTCGTTGTGGAGATGAGCGCAGGCCAGATGGTCGAGGATGTGAGGCTGGCCGTGAACGGGAGAACGGGGGTAGAGTTTCACGGCAGGATGGGCGGCGGCATACCGTCGGAAGAAGAGATATTGCAGAAAGTAGAAGCGCTGATATGAAGACGCCAAAGAAAAAGTCATTGCAGGGAGCGATAGCGACGAAGTCATCCCGACCGACGTTTGCACAACCCATGAGCCTGCGTGACGTCGAGAACCACTACTGCGCGGGCTGCGGCCATGGCATAGTTCACAGGCTCGTCTGCGAGGCGATAGACGAATTCGGTATACGCGAGCGCGTTATCGGGATCGCGCCGGTCGGGTGCGCCGTCATCGCATACGACTATTGGGATTTTGACGTTGCCGAGGCGGCGCACGGCAGGACGCCGGCCGTAGCTACCGGCATCAAACGGGTACGGCCCGACGACATAGTATTCACATATCAGGGCGACGGAGACCTCGCGGCTATAGGGACGGCGGAAATAATCCACACGGCAAATCGCGGCGAAAATATAACGGTAATATTCGTAAATAACGGCGTTTACGGCATGACGGGCGGCCAGATGGCGCCGACGACACTGGCCGGACAGAAGACGAGCACCACGGTGCACGGAAGAAGTTTAAGGCGCGAAGGATATCCCATAAAGATGCTCGAGATGCTGGCTGTATTGCCGGGAGCAAAATACCTCGAACGCGTATCGGTCCATTCGGCGCACGAGGTCTTAAGAGCAAAACGCGCTATAACGAAGGCCTTCAGGATGCAGATCGAGGGCAAAGGCTTCTCGATGGTCGAAGTCCTTTCGATGTGCCCGACCTATTGGGACATGACGCCTATCCAGGCCGCCGACAGGATAAAGAACGAAGTGAGCACGTTCTATCCGCTCGGCGTGATAAAGAGTTGCTAGAAATGACCAAAAAACGAAAAAACCAAAAAACGAAAAAACACTGCGAGGAAGTATTTTGTGCCGGTTTCGGCGGGCAGGGCATAATGTTCATGGGCAAACTTCTGGCGCTCGCCGGCCTTTTGGGCGAGAAACACGTGACCTGGATGCCGTCTTACGGGGCCGAGGTTAGAGGCGGCACCGCTTATTCCATGTCGAAGATCTCCGACGACGAAATAGCGAGCCCGATCATCGCGAATCCGGACATACTCATTGTCATGAATAAGCCGTCGCTTGTAAAATACGGGGGAAAGCTTAAGGATGGCGGCATACTGATAGCGAACAAGACGTTGACAGGGTGTGCCCCGAAGAGAAAAGGGATCACATCGGTCAATATCCCGATGACGGAGATCGCCTTAAAGCTGGGGAACGCAAAATGCGCCAACATGATAGCGATAGGCGCTCTTGCAAAAAGATCGAAGGCGCTCTCGATAAGAAATATCACGAACGCTCTTAAGGGCGCGTTCAAAAATAACGAGGAGCTTTTCTTAAAGAATAAGGCCGCACTGGAAAAAGGATACAAATGGTAAACCTACCCAAAACTAAGTGGGTAGGTACCTAATCACGAGGATTGACTGGATGGTAAGAGTAAGGTTCGCGCCGAGCCCCACCGGCTACCTGCATATAGGCAGCGCAAGGACGGCGCTATTTAATTGGCTGTACGCACGGCATTACGGGGGGAAACTTCTTTTCCGCGTAGAAGACACCGACCGTACGAGGAGCGAAGACCGGTTCCTGCAGGAGATAATGACGGACCTGAAGTGGCTGGGGATCGACTGGGACGAAGAACCGATATACCAGTCAAAGCGCTTCGACGTGTATCGAGCCGCGGCAGAGGGTATCCTAAAACAGGGCAGGGCCTACCGCGAGGGCGAGGCTTATATATTCAAGGTGGAGAAGTCGCGCACGATAACGATCGAAGACATGATACACGGCAGGATCACTTTCAATACCGACGATATAAAAGACCAGGTGATGATAAAGTCCGATGGCTCTCCGACGTACAATTTCTGCTGTGTCATAGACGATGCCTACTTGAAGATAACCCATATAATACGCGGTGACGACCACGTTTCAAATACCCCTAAGCAGATACTCTTTTATGAAGCTCTCGGGCTCCCGATCCCGCAATTCGGCCACATGCCGCTCATAATGGGCATGGATGGCTCTAAGCTTTCGAAGAGGCACGGCGGCGTATCGGTCGAAGAGTATAAGCGTGAAGGATTTTTACCCGAAGCGCTTGTGAATTATCTCCTTCTTCTCGGATGGTCGCCGGGAGGCGACAGGGAGACGATCCCGCTCGATGAGGCCGTTAAAGTATTTGACATAAATAATATGAAGGGAGTGCAGGCGAAGTTCGACATACAGAAACTCAAGTGGATGAACAGCGAATACATTATGGCAAAATCGGATACGGATCTCTTGAGCCTTTTAAAGAAACAGGCCGAAGAGTCCGGCAAGAAGTACACGCTCGCCGACAGCAAGCTTATCGAGATAGTAAAACTTTATAAAGTGCGGATAAAGACTCTCTCCGAATTTACGGCGATGACCGACTTCTTTTTCGGCGACAGCTATTCCGTGGAAGAGAAGGCGGCGGGAAAGTATCTCGCCTCGGCCGATGCAAAAAAGATATTGCTTGAATTTGCCGCCAGGCTTGAAAACCTGCCGGATTTTTCGCACAAGACTATCGAAGAGACATGCCGCGTGATTGCCGAAGAAATGAAGTTAAAGGCCGGCCAGATCATACACCCTACCCGCGTCGCTATAAGCGGCAAGACGGCCGGCGCAGGCCTTTTCGAAATGATGGAAGTTCTCGGCAAGGCAAAGGTCCTTGAACGGATGCGAAAAGCGGCTGCCGCGTAAAATTTACCATGGAAAACAAAAATTTCATACGGGAGATCATCGACGGGCATAATCGGTCCGGCAGGTTCGGCGCGAGAGTCCACACGCGTTTCCCGCCGGAGCCGAACGGCTATCTGCATATAGGCCATGCCAAGGCTATCTGCATAAGTTTCGGGATAGCGCGCGATTATGGCGGCCTTTGCAACTTGCGCATGGACGATACTAACCCGGAAAAAGAAGAACAGGAATATGTAGACGCGATCATAGAGGATGTAAAATGGCTCGGATTCGACTGGCAGGACAGGCTCTTCTACGCATCCGACTATTTTGACAAGATGTACGAATACGCGCTCGTGCTTATCAATGCCGGTAAGGCGTATGTATGTGATCTCGACGCCGATAAGATCCGCGAATACCGCGGGACGGTTACCTCGGCCGGCAAGAACTCCCCGGATCGCGACAGATCCGTCGAAGAGAACCTCAATCTTTTCGAACGGATGAGGAAGGGTGAATTTCCGGACGGCAGCCGCACCCTTCGCGCTAAGGTAGACATGGCGAGCCCGCACATGATAATGCGCGACCCGGTCTTATACCGCATAAAACACGAAGACCATCACCGCACCGGCGATAAATGGTGCATCTATCCGATGTACGACTTTGCCCACTGCATATCCGATTCTATCGAAGGCATAACGCACTCGATCTGCACGCTCGAATTTGAGAATAACCGCCCGCTTTACGACTGGATACTGGATAATCTTGGCGCATATCATCCACAGCAGATAGAATTCGCGCGGCTGAATCTTAGCCACATGATTCTCAGCAAGCGTAAACTCTTACAGCTCGTCGGAGAAAAGCTCGTTGAGGGCTGGGACGACCCCAGGATGCCGACGATATCCGGGTTCAGGCGCCGCGGATATACACCCCTATCGATACGCAACTTCTGCGATGATATCGGCGTATCGAAGATGGATTCGATCATTGAAATAGCGGTTTTAGAGAATTCCATCAGAGAAGAACTGAATAAAACAGCGCCCAGGGCTATGGCGGTATTGAGGCCGATCAAAGTGATAATAACGAATTATCCGGAAGGGAAGGCCGAGGCGCTCGATGCCATAAATAATCCGGAAGATCCGTCGGCCGGGACACGCAAAGTAACGTTCGGCCGTGAACTATATATCGAGCGCGAAGATTTTAAGGAAGTTCCGCCGCCTAAATTCTTCCGGCTCTCACCCGGTAAAGAGGTGCGGTTAAGATATGCCTATTTTATAAAATGTAACGAGGTAATAAAGGACTCCAGAGGCGAGGTGACAGAAATTCGCTGCACCTATGATCCGGCAACACGCGGCGGCGATGCGCCGGACGGCCGCAAAGTCAAGGCGACTATCCACTGGGTATCGGCCGGACATGCCGCAGATGCCGAGGTCCGGCTTTACGGTCTCTTGTTTACCAGGCGAGATCCCGATGATGCGCCGACCGGTGCGGATTTTCGCGCCAATTTAAATCCAAATTCTCTCGAGATACTTACATCGTGCAAGCTTGAAAAATCGCTTTCATCCGCTAAGCCCGGCAGCCGCTATCAGTTTGAACGCATGGGATACTTTTATCTCGACCCGGTAGCTGCCAAAGAGGGCAGATGCGTCTTTAACAGGATCGTGACTCTAAAGGACGAGTGGGCCAAGATCGAGATGAAGAAAGCGTTGAAAAAGTAACGCTTTTGGTATAAGATTTATAGGCTAAAGTTTACGTTGCCCGGTGGTGTAATGGTAGCACAGCAGCCTCTGGAGCTGTTTGTCTAGGTTCGAATCCTAGCTGGGCAACCAATGCAAATTTGGCCTTCGCCAAAAAGTGTCGTCTTGCTTTTTGGCTTCGGCCGCCCAAGTTAAGCAACGGCGGGCTAATCGCCCAAATTTGTTTAAGGAAAACCTTTTCTAAAAGGGTTTTCCTTAATGTTCCTTTCCAAAATATGACGAATCAGTTTATCATTGCTTTTCTCAGGCTTTCGATTATAATCTAAGTTCGCTCTTTTTAATTTGTGCACGGCACAAAATACCTAAACTTCGCACATTATAATTTGGAATATACGGATTACGCGCGGGTGGTGGAACTGGCAGACACGACAGTTTGAGGGGCTGTTGGGGCAACCCTTGCAGGTTCAAGTCCTGTCCCGCGCACCATTTTAGTCAGTAATTGTATGGACTTGAAGACAATTTTCGCCGACCAACGGGAGGAATAGGCCTCCGGCCGACAGAAAATTGGCTGGTCAGGAGGCCGCCACAGGCGGCCGTATGACCAAGTCCTGTCCCGCGCACCATTTTAGTCAGTAAGTGTATGGTAAATATTTTCGGTGGCCCCATCGTCTAGCCTGGCCTAGGACATCAGATTCTCATTCTGAAGACCGGGGTTCAAATCCCCATGGGGCTACCAGTTTCACTCAGAGAAGTCAGGGGATTTGAAGCGAGGCCGCGCCGAGCGATTAGCGAGGAAAAGCGCTCCGCGCGACAGCGGCCGAGCTGGCTACGCAGGCGAGCTCTGCGAGCCGAAGTAGCCAAATCCCCATGGGGCTACCAATTACGATTTGGCCTCCGCCAAAAAGTGTAGTCCGGCTTTTTGGCTTCGGCCGCCAGACTTACACAATAGCGGGCTTGCGCCCAAATCGTTTTAAAGGGAAACCTTTTCTAAAAAGTTTTCCCTTTAATATTTCCCTTCCAAAAATATTTTAGTAACTGGAGAAGGATTTGAAGCCAAATTTCGCCTTTTTGCGAAAACCCTGTTTATTAATTCAATGAATTGGACGTGGGTGATAATCTCCACATACCACATACCGCATCTTGTATTGACACAATATCATTTCGGATTTATAATTAGCGTTAATACACTATATTCCTTTTAACGGCTGTATTTAGAAGGAAGCGGGGAAACCAAACCGCGGTCTACGATAGACCTTGGGGCGAATATCTAAAATATCTACAAAGTGGTAGATTAGGGTCACTCAACCCGAGCCCGACAGCTAACCCCGTAAGCTAATATGAGAGAATGCAAACCAGAGCCAGGCATCCTCTGGTTTTTGTTTTTTAAAGAAAGCATACTATGGATATTCTATTTATAAGCATTATTTTGGTTCTGACGATAATATCTTTCGCATTTGTTGCGCTATGCGGCAAATTATAGGGTGAGGGTAATGGTATGATTATTATTTATTGGATAGGCGGCATAATTTCTCTGCTTTTATTTGCCTATTTATTGATTGCCCTCTTGAAGCCGGAGATATTTTCATGAATTGGAATAATATAATTCAAGGCGGAATCTATCTTGCGGTATTGGTGCTATTAGTTAAGCCGCTTGGAACTTATATGGCCCGCATATACGAAGGAAAGCCTACCGGTCTTAACGTATGGCTTGGGCCCATTGAAAGATTGACTTATCGCTTATCAGGCATTAACCCCGAAACAAGCATGACATGGAAGACATACGCTGTGGCAGTGATGATCTTTAATATTATTGGCATAGTAGTCGTTTATGCTATTCAGCGTCTTCAAATGCATCTTCCTTTAAATCCTATGTCCATGCCCCCGGTATCTCCGGATCTTGCGTTTAATACTGCAGTTAGCTTTGCAACAAATACGAACTGGCAAAGTTACGGTGGTGAGGCTACCTTAAGCTATTTTGCCCAGATGATGGCTTTAACAGTTCAGAATTTTGTGTCCGCGGCAACGGGCATGGCAGTGCTTGTGGCTGTAATAAGAGGATTCATTCAAAAACAAACGGAAACTATAGGTAATTTCTGGGTAGATCTTGTCCGGTCAACATTATATATACTTCTTCCACTTGCGATAATACTTTCGGTTGTATTGGTTTCCCAAGGCGTTGTCCAGACATTCGCCCCCAGCGTTAAAGCGGCTCTTGTCGAAATAACTAAAGATACGGCTGGCAAAGTTGTATCGGAGCAGTTAATAGCCCTTGGCCCTGCCGCCTCGCAGATTGCTATTAAACAACTAGGGACAAACGGAGGAGGTTTTTTCAATGTCAATTCTGCTCATCCCTTTGAGAATCCCACGCCTCTGTCAAATTTCTTGGAAGTTTTGGCCATACTTTTAATAGCTGCGGCATTATGCTATACATTCGGATATATGGTAAAAGATAAACGCCAAGGATGGGCGATTCTGGCTGCTATGTTAATTATTTTTATCCCATGTCTCTGGTTCTGTACACATATTGAACAACAGGGGAATCCTTTGTTAAGCAAATTAGGAATTGATCGGGGTGCTAGCGCTATGCAGCCAGGCGGTAATATGGAAGGTAAGGAAGCGCGTTTTGGAATCGCGAATTCCGCTTTATGGGCGACAGCTACGACCGCCGCCTCTAATGGGTCGGTCAACTCAATGCACGATTCTTATATGCCTCTTGGCGGAATGGTACCGATGTGGCTTATACAATTAGGAGAGGTTATATTTGGCGGAGTTGGTTCAGGGCTTTACGGTATGATCGCATTTATTATTGTCACTGTCTTTATCTCGGGTCTTATGATTGGGCGCACTCCCGAATATTTAGGAAAGAAGATAGAGGCATATGAAATGAAAATGGCTTCTCTCATGATTCTAATCCCGCCGATGATTGTTCTTATGGGCACAGCCGTTTCGGTAATTGTGCCCGCCGCTAAAAGCTCAATTTTAAACCCCGGGCCGCATGGATTTAGTGAAGTGTTATATGCATTTTCTTCGGCAGGAAATAACAACGGAAGCGCATTTGCCGGATTAACTACGAATACGCTTTTCTATAATATTGCTCAAGGATTAGCGATGTTCTTTGCCAGATACTGGCTTATAATACCTGCGCTTGCGATTGCAGGCTCGCTTTCTAAGAAAAAAATAGTGCCTGTAAGTCAGGGGACACTACCTACGCATACACCGCTTTTTATCATTTTTCTAGTCATGGTGATATTAATTGTAGGCGCGCTTACATTTATCCCGGCATTGGCGCTTGGGCCCATTGTTGAGCACTTAATGGTGGCGCATGCATAAAACAAAATCATTATTCGATCCGGCTATTGTTATCCCGGCGATTGTGGATTCGATAAAGAAATTGAATCCAAGGCACCAGATTAAAAATCCCGTGATGTTTGTAGTATTGATTGGAAGTATATTTACAACTGGATTGTATATTCAAGCTTTGGTTGGACAAGGCGAAGCGCCGGCAAGCTTTATCTTAGCTATAACGCTATGGCTTTGGTTTACATTGATATTTGCTAATTTCGCTGAAGGCATGGCTGAAGGCCGCGGCAAGGCCCAGGCAGCAAGCCTTAAGAAGGCAAGGCGTGATACTCCAGCGAAAAAACTCTCAAGCCCAAAATATGGCTCAAGTTACGACACAGTTTCAGCAACGACGATCCGAAAAGGAGATGTTGTTCTAGTCGAAGCAGGTGACATTATACCGATGGACGGTGAGATTATTGAAGGAGTGGCTTCAGTTGATGAAAGTGCGATCACAGGAGAAAGCGCACCCGTAATACGCGAATCGGGCGGAGATCGTAATGCTGTTACTGGAGGAACTCGGGTGCTTTCGGATTGGCTGGTAGTGCGTGTCAGCTCAAATCCCGGAGAAACATTTTTAGATCATATGATAGCGATGGTCGAAGGCGCGAAGCGACAGAAGACGCCCAACGAGATAGCCCTTAGCATTCTACTTGCGGTGTTTACGATAATATTCCTTTTAGCTACAGTGACACTCCTGCCGTTTTCGATTTACAGCGTCTTAAGCTCAGGGCATGGTATCCCGATCACAGTAACCGTATTGGTGGCATTGCTCGTATGTCTTATACCCACTACTATAGGTGGACTTTTACCTGCCATAGGCATAGCCGGTATGGACAGGATGATCCAGGCAAATGTCATAGCCACTTCAGGCCGTGCCGTTGAAGCCGCAGGAGATGTCGATGTTCTGTTACTTGATAAGACAGGCACGATAACGCTTGGTAACAGACAGGCAGTGGCTTTTATACCGGCTCAAGGCGTAACAGTTGAAGCGTTGGCGGATGCGGCACAACTGGCTTCGCTATCTGACGAAACCCCTGAAGGCAGAAGCATAGTGATATTAGCTAAAGAGAAATACAACATTAGAGAACGTCATATCCATGAACTTGAAGCGAAATTTATTCCTTTTGCTGCCCAGACAAAAATGAGCGGAGTGGATTTGGGTAACGGAAGGCAGATCAGAAAGGGCTCAGCCGATGCGATAGAGGGATATGTAAAAAAGCTTGGAGGACTTTTCCCCGAAGACTTGAAAACAAATATTCAAACTATAGCCAAGACCGGCGGTACGCCGCTAGTCGTAACGGAACACAGGAATGTATTGGGCGTTATTCAGTTGAAGGATATAGTGAAGGGCGGCATTAGAGAACGTTTCGCGGAACTTCGCCGTATGGGAATAAAAACCATAATGATTACTGGCGATAATCCTCTAACTGCTGCGGCGATAGCGGCTGAAGCAGGGATGGATGATTTCCTTGCACAAGCTACGCCTGAAACCAAGCTTAAGCTTATCCGAGAAATGCAACTTGGCGGTAGGCTTGTCGCCATGACAGGCGATGGCACTAATGACGCGCCCGCTCTCGCACAAGCGGATGTCGCCGTTGCCATGAACACAGGAACGCAGGCTGCGAAAGAGGCCGGAAACCTTGTAGACCTGGACTCTAATCCTACAAAATTAATTGAAATCGTTGAGATTGGAAAACAGCTACTTATGACTCGAGGCTCGTTAACAACTTTTAGCATAGCTAACGATGTATCGAAATACTTTGCTATTATTCCCGCGGCATTTGTAGGAACGTATCCGCAATTAAATGCGCTTAATATAATGCACCTTACAACACCGGCAAGCGCCGTGCTATCAGCGGTTATCTTTAATGCGATTATTATAATAATGCTCATTCCGCTTGCTCTACGCGGCATACCGTATAAACCGATGTCGGCAAATCGTCTTTTAAGAGATAATCTTTTGATTTATGGCATAGGTGGTATCATTGCGCCGTTTATTGGGATAAAACTAATTGATATGTTGTTGGCTGCTTTACATCTGGCATAAAGGATAACTATGTTTAGAGAACAACTAAAATCAGCTATTCTTGTTTTTATAATCTTGACGATAATTACCGGAGTTCTGTATCCGCTTTTCGTCACAGGAATTGCTCAAGCTTTTTTCCATACTAAAGCTAACGGCAGCCTTATATATCGAGACCGAAATTTAATTGGTTCAGCCCTTATAGGACAACCATTCGATGAGCCTAGATATCTATGGGGACGGCTTTCAGCAACATCACCAGTGCCATATAATTCTAGTTCGTCCTCTGGCTCAAATATCGGACCATCTAACCCCGCGCTCTTAGAGGCCGTGAAGGCGCGTATTGAAAAACTGCGCGCAGCCGATCCCAAAAACAAGATGCCTATACCTGTAGATTTAGTGACATCATCGGCGAGCGGGCTTGATCCCCATATAAGTTTGGCCGGAGCTTATTATCAGATTTCTAGAATTGCAAAGCATAGAGGGCTTTCTGTAAGTGTAGTAAAAAACATTATTGATCGAAACACAGATGGACGTCTTTTCGGTTTAATCGGAGAGCCTGTTGTGAATGTATTGAAGGTAAATATGGATTTGGATTCGGGCAAAATTTAGAGTATATTATAGATATGGCGAACGATAAAAATGATATAAAAGACATTCTGGCGCGGATAAAGAGTGAAGAGTCTAACCGCGGAAAACTTAAGATCTTCTTCGGGGCCATGGCCGGAGTAGGGAAAACCTATTCCATGCTTGAGGCGGCAAGGGTTCTGAAAAAAGAAGGTATTGATGTTGTTGTCGGCTATGTAGAGACGCATGGTCGCGCCGATACAGATGCTTTATTAGAAGGCCTTGAAATTCTGCCTCGCAAGGAAGTGCCATATAAAAATATCAAACTTAATGAATTTGATGTTGACTCGGCCTTAAAGAGGCGCCCCTCTACGATATTGGTTGATGAGTTGGCTCACTCGAACGCCCCGGGTTCTCGTCATCCGAAGCGCTGGCAGGATGCAGAGGAACTCTTGGACGCAGGCATCAATGTTTATACGACCTTAAACGTTCAGCACTGTGATAGCACAAATGATGTTGTGGCTCAGATTACAGGCGTGACGGTGCGTGAAACGGTTCCCGACACCTTTGTAGAAAAGGCAGACGATATAGAATTGGTAGATCTCTCGCCTGAAGACCTGCTTAAACGTCTCAAAGAAGGCAAAGTTTATCTTGGCGAACAAGCCCAGCGGGCAATCCAGAATTTCTTTCAGATAGGAAATCTTATCGCGCTTCGCCAATTAGCCCTTCAGTATACAGCCAGGATTGTAGACGCGAAGATGCGATCTTATAAACAAGCATATTCGATAACAAAAGTCTGGAATGTAAGAGACCGGATTTTGGTTTGTATAAGCGCTAGCCCTCGGGCTACGCGTCTTATACGAGCCGGGAAGCGCATTGCTTCCAGTATTGGTGTCGAATGGATCGTTGCTTATGTTGAGCCGATTTCTCAAATGCCTAACAGAAGAGGCAAAGCCGATATTTCCGAAATGATGCGCTTAGCCGAAAAACTAGGGGCTGAAACTGTTACCCTTAGCGGCTTGAATATAGCGGAAACAATCATCGAGTACGCACGGTCGAGGAACATCACAAAAATAATTATTGGGAAACCAGGGAAGCCTAAATGGCATGAATTTATCTTTGGCTCCGTAATAAACGCGCTTGCAAGAAAATGCGGAGAGATAGATTTATATCTTATGAGCGGAGAGACTCAAGAGCCGCCTACTAAATACGAAGTGCCTGCCTTAAAACCATTTCCATGGAAGGGCTTGTTGTCGGCTATAGCAGCGGTTGCCATTTGCACCGCAGTAGATGGTCTTTTATTTAAGCACTTAAGCCTTGTAAATTTAATAATGATTTATTTTCTAGGGGTTACATGGGTTGCTTTTAAATATGGCCGCAGAGTATCAATTATAGCCTCAATCTTGAGCGTTTTATGTTTTGATTTCTTTTTTGTCCCACCTTATTTCACATTTGCCGTAGCCGATGTCGAATATTTTATAACATTCGGAGTGATGTTGGCGGTAGGCATTATAATAGGAAGTCTCACTGGACGTCTCAGGCAACAGACCATAGCTATGCGACTGCGGGAAAACAGGACTCAGGCGTTATACTATTTGAACAGGGACTTAGCTAAGACATCCAATCTGGACGAAATCTTTCAGATATCGGTTCATTATATTCAAGAGTATTTTAAATGCCCGGCTGTTATTTTTACACCCGTAAAAGGGAAGAGTGTTGCAACTCGGTTTGGCGATTCCAGGGTATTGCCTTTAAACCCGAACGAAGAAGCTGTGGCCCAATGGGTATATGAGCATAAAAAAATGGCAGGAAAGGATACGGATACGCTTCCCGGATCACGGGGTATCTATTTGCCGTTAACTGGCGCTGAAAAGACGGTAGGCGTTATTGGTCTATTCCCAAGAGAAGAGAAACAACTAACCGATCCCGATCAGCTGCATATACTAGAGATATTTGTACGTCAAACCGCATCGGCAGTGGAAGGTGCTCAACTTGCCGCCATAGCAATAAAAACTGAAGCGGAAATTGAAAGTGAGCGTCTACGAAATCTACTTTTAAGTACATTCTCTCTCGACCTCCCAGCTCCGCTAAAGACAATTTCAGAGGCTGCCGCAGAGCTATTGAAACCCGATAGTATTAACGATATATCAAAACGAAACGAGTTAATTCAGAAAATCCGCAATGAAGCAAAGCGCTTGAGTGACCTTTCCGCAGAAATGACAAAAATAATTAAGTCGGAAGAAGATTAGGGGTGAAATTAGTAAAATAAACAGTATTATTCACCTACGTCCAATTCATTGTTTTGGCGTAGTAATTTATTAGGGACAGCTTCGTTCTATGAAAATATCCCGCTTCATTCGAGTGTGTCGCCTTCGGCGACCTATGGCAAGAAGGGCCTGCAAGGCACACACATGAAAATATTCAAAAACATATCGTTCGCGATCATCGCCGTAATCTTATTCTTTGCTATAGCCGAAGGGATGAGCAGGATCTTCATCTTCCCGGGCTCATATGACTTCATAGAACGCCGCGCGATAGAACAGAACCTTCCTCAGCATAAAGGCAAAGACGAATTCCGCATACAGCTTTACGGCGAATCGACGATGCACGGCTGCGCTTTATATCCTTACTCCACGATCGATAAGTGGATAAGGCTATACATAAAAGATCTTCTGCCTGAAAAAATAGCGAAACGCGTTACGGTGACCAATTTTGCCAGGCTGGGCTCGTCGAGCGCCTTCACAACATCGGCATTTATAGAAACAACTCCGTACAGGCCGGATCTCGCAGTATTCTACATGGCGCACAACGACTTTGCCCAGGTGGTCAACAGGCGTCCGCGCCCTGCTCATAAACCTCTCAAAGAAACGATCGAGGACTTCACCGAAAGCCTGCCCAAGCACAGTTCATTCTGTAACGTCATCAACGGGCTTATCATACGTGCCAAGATAGCTATAAATATGAGATTGGATAAACGCTCAGGCGAAGCTGACAGCTGGTACGCCGATGAAGACGACGCCCCGCGCATTGCCGCCTCCGATCTTCTCTACCCGGGTTCGCCGCAATTCAATACCATATTGAAGAACTTTGAAGACAACGTGGAGAAAGTGATAAGCGCTGCTAAGGCACGTTCGATACCGGTGGTATTCCTGGAGGGCGTTAGCCGGTGGAGAGGCTTCGGGCTTGGAATGCCGATGCACGATCCTTCGCTAAAAAGCGCAGCGCTTGAAGAGTGGAATAAAAATTTTACCGGGGCCGAGGCGATATTTTCCGAAGGCAGATACCCGGACGCTATTAAGCTGTACAATAAATGCATCGAGCTGGATCCTTTTTATGCGATGACGTACTACAGGATAGCGGAATGCCATGAGGGCCTAAGAGAGTTTGGGGAGGCAAATGAATTCTACGTGCTCGCGAATGATCGCGACTGTTTCCCGATACGCGGCCCGTCGGCAGTCAACCGCTTCTATGAAAGTTTGCGTGCGTCGCATATGCAGGGCGTATATATAATCAAGACGCAAAGCTTGTTCGAAAAACAGTCGCCGAACGGCATAGTCGACGGAACACTGATAAGCGACCAGGTCCATCCCACTATTAAAGGACAGGCGCTCATAGCCCTCATGATCGTAAAAATAATATACGATAATGATCTACTTGCTTCGAAAGGGCAATGGAGGTGGGACAGGTTGCGTACCGTAGAAGAGATGCAGAAAGACCTTGGCCTTGATAAGGAGGCGGAGTTCAGGATAAATCTGGCATCGGCAAATTACGTAAAGAGATACTATCCGAAGGCCTTGGAATTCCTGGAGAATGCGTTGGCGCTTGAGCCGGGCTCCATATTCGCCAAGAGCTGGCTTGCCTGGACATACTGGAAGGCGGGAGATAAAAATAAGGCTTTAGGACTTTATAGACAATTGGATAAGGATGTTCCGGCGGCGGCAGCAAAATTTTTTGAAAGGCATCCGGAGATAAAAAAAGAGATGCAGCCCGCAGCTACTCTAATGCCTCAACTCTGACAGAGAATTTTGTCCCGCGCACACCTACGACAGAGGTCGGGGTCTTTACTTCGAACTTCGAGTCGGGAGTATCGAGTTTTTCCGCCTTGATCAGGACCTGCCCTATCGCCAGATCCAGAAGCGTTTTCTTCAATCCGCTCGTAGTATCTTTTACAAGGGTCGCCAGGGAGAGCTGGGATTTTTCGCTGACATCGACCAAGGCTGTCTTGCCGTCCCCGTCTATATTAAGAACGGCTTTTGAGAGAGGGCCGGTCTTTATATAGGAACCCTCATTAAGCACGTCGCCCACCTTTGCGGGCTGCCATGCCGGATCGTTCGGATTTTTTATTGAAACATCTCCGCTTGTCTCAACGATGGAAGCTGTGCGTTTCATTTCTTCGGCAAGTACGCCGGAGCATATCGTTACCGCGAGTACTGCCAATAATAAAAATATAAGCGTTCTCATACGCACCTCAATGTAAATATACAGCATAAAATAGGAAAAGTCAAATTATTCAGTGTTAAATATAAAAAAGGAAGCTATGCTACATTGCATTTCGTTAAATATATGATAAACTTAAGCTGAAAGAGAAGGCACATACATCCGATGAGATCCGATAGATCTGTTGGATATTTTTTTGAGCCGTTAGTAAATATTTTTAGTTAGTCTCATACGCATTAAAATCCGGAGATTGCGACGATGAAGATATCGGGAATGATCAAATTTACAATGGCCATGATGGCGGCGCTTGTAATCCTCATTGCAGATAAGCCGCTTGCTACAGCTTTTGTCGCGAATCCCGGCATCCCTCTATTGAGCGCGATCGGACAGTCGAGCTACTACTCGTACGAATGCGCGAATCTTCCCATGGCGAATGGCGTGCCGTTCGATCCCGAGAAGAGGACCTGCGCGAGCTGGTTCTATAAGTTCGGCACAGTACTGATCGTTAAATCGCTCGACACGGGACGCTCGACAGAAGTCGTCGTGACCGATAGAGGACCGAACAGGCGTCTCGTTAAAGAAGGCAGGATAATCGACCTCTCCAAAAAGGCCTTTCAGGATATCTGCAAATTGGAAAAAGGGCTTACCAGGGTAGCGATCTTCGTTAAAAAGTGACCCCAAATTTTTACTTTACTCCCTATATCGTATTGGTGTAAAATGCATACTAATTACCGATAAGGGAGGAACTCATGTCAGATATAGGCCTTGCCAATATTACGATGTATTTTGTTATTATAGGTGTGTGCGTCATTTTCGTAATTACATGGATAATCCGTTCGGAGGCAAGAATCAATGTCTGTAAAGACGAGATATCGAGGCTGAAGGCGGGCCTCGAAAATTCCGAACGCGAAAAATTCGTACTTTCCGAAAAAGCGGCCAACCTTGATATCGCGCAAGCCTCAGGTGAATTTACCCCGCAGGCCCCCGACACATCCGAACTCGAAAATAAGCTCACCGCCGCCCTCAGTAAGAACGAAGAGCTTTGGGAAGAGGCGAAGAAGCTTAAGAAAGAGCTAGCCGAAGCTAAGAGCTCTCTCGCAGAAGTCTATAAAGCTTTAAGCTAAAAGGGCCTGACCACATGCCGAAAAAAGATGTCCGCGAGATGGATGTAAGCGAGATAAAGCGGAAGATAATAGAGAAGATCGAGAAGGAGAAGTCCAAATCCTCCCGCAAGAAGAAGGCCCTCAATCTTACGACGCTATCGGAGAAGATGGGCAGGCCGGAAGACGAGGTCTTAAGGCTTTTCAATCAGGAGGCGGCTCACGAAGAGGCCGGTGAGCCGATAATGCCGCCTTTCGAAGCGTACGGAATCCCTGAAAAGCCCGTCAAAGAGTACCGCAGTAAACTGCTTTCCCTGGAAGAAGAGAACTTAAAATTAAAAAAGATACAGGAAGAGGCTAGATTTAAGAGCGAGAGCCTCCTTGGCGAGATAGAGGAGAAGGACCGCGCTATAGCGGAACTCCAAAAGAAACTCGAGCACGAGCCGGCCGGGTTAATTAAGGAAGACGATCATAAATCGTTAATAAATTCTGCCATTGAAAAATCGGTCGCGGAATACCGCACGAAACTCGCGTCTCTCGAGGAGGAGAACAGTAAGCTAAAGAACCTTCGCTCCGAAGAGCTTAAAGATAAAGAGAACGTATTTTCCCGGATAGCCGGGAAAGATCAAGAGATAGAAGACCTCAAGAAGAGGTTCGACCAGGAGCTGGCCGAGGCGGATAAGCAGAAAAAGATAGCAATCGAGACCGAGAATAAAAAGTTGAAACGCCTGCATGAGGACGCGTTAAAGCAGTCAGACGGTCTTCTCGTGCGGATCGAAGAGAAGGACCAGGAATTGCGCGAGGTCCAGAAGAAGATTTCGGAACTGGAAGCGTACCTCAAAAAGCATAAGGATAACGAAAAAGCCCTGGAAGATGCTAAGGTAGAAAAAGAGAAGGCAACCTCCAACGTGGAAGCCTTGAGGTCGAAATTGTACGCGGCCACTAAGGGAGAGAAAGAACAGGCGAACCGGATAGGCCAACTCGAGGAGATGTTGAAACACAGAGACAAAAGGCTGGCCGATAACGAAAAAGCCGGCAAAAGTCTCGAGAACGAAAAGAATGAAGTTATCATGAAACTTCAGGCCTCGGAAGAGGCAAAGCGAGAGCTTGCCGATAAGCTCTCGCGGGCAGGCGACGAGACGACTGCCATCGAGAAGAAATTGACCGAGACGGAAAAGCATTATGCAAAAAGCCTGGACGCTGCCAGGAAAGAGGTGGAGCTCCAGACGCAGGCGCTCGAGAGGGCCAGGAAAGCGCTTGAAGGAAAGATCGCACAGCTGAATGTGGAACTCGAAGCCAAGAATAAGCGTATAGAAGAGACCGAAAAGATAAATGCGGAGCTGGATAGCCTGGTAAAAGAGTCGGCCATTAAGCTTCAATCGGCGGAAGGATTGAAGAACGACCTTGAAGAGAGGATACGCGAAATAGACCACGAGATGAAAGAGGCATCAAAGAAGCGCGAGGCGGATGCAAAAGCGGCCGATGAGAGTATCGCGAAGATAAAAGAAGAGATAGGCTCGCTTAAAGTAGTCATAAAGGATAAAGAGAAGGCCGAAGAGGAGCTCTCCGAGAATATGCTGCGGCTCGAGACCGAGATAGAAGCGCGCGACAAAAAGATACAGTCCGATATTAAATATTGCGAAGACGTTGTGAGGGAAGTGAACGAGCTCAGGCAGAAGATCAAGAATTACCGTTTGAAGGCGCGCTAAAATAATAGAAGGGATGCATGTCGAACGAATCGCCTGTGAGCGTTGAGGGAGAGTCCGGGGTCTTCGCCGCGACCGGAGTCGCGAGAAAGCAGCTGTTCCTTAACTACAAAGGGGGTACCGGGAAGACCAGCATATCGTCGGCCTACGGTTATTGCCTGGCCCGGGCCGGGAAACGCGTTCTGATGGTCGATCTGGACGCCCAGGCCCACCTCACCACATGCTTAAATCAGGAGAATGCCCATCAGGATAAGACCCTCTACAGCGCGATGGTGAATGACACGAAAGTTTCCGACATCATAACCGGGACGAGCCTGCCGAACATGAAACTCATCCCCTCGTCGCTATCTCTTTCGGCGCTCGAGGTCCCGCTATTCAAGATGCACCTGCGTGAATTCAGGCTCCGCCAGGTCCTGAAACCGGTTGAAAAAGATTATGACTTCATCATAATAGATTCGGCGCCGAATATAAACCTGCTAAGCCTGAACGCGATCCTTGCATCCGACGAGATACTGATACCGCTTTTAGCGGACTTCCTATCTTTCCACGGCCTCAAGATACTTATGGAGACGCTCGCCTCGATCGAGAAAGATTTCAATTTCTATCTGGGGAAGATACATATATTCCTCAACCGTTATAACAGCCAGTATCCCATATGTGACGAATGCAAAGAAGCCGTCCATAAGTTCTATCCCGAATATGCGCTCGATACCGTGATCAACGAATCGCATGATATAATCGACGCCTCGAGCATGGGGAAGTCCGTCTTCGAGGCCTACCCCGAATCGAAGGTCGTCGAAGATATAAAAAATCTCGTCAGAGAAGTGAACGAAAGGAATTTAAGATGAAGAAGAAGTTCGAGACTAATGTAGCGATCGAGATACCCAAAACAAAACTGCATGAACCGCTGCTTCCGTGGAAATTGAGCGAAGACGAGGTGGGCCAGATCGGGCCGAAGGACGGCGACTACAAGGCCGTCATCTCCGGCACGCCGCCGTTAAGGACGAGGGGGATCTTCCTGATACTTTTGGTAGTGACGATCTTCGGGATAACGACATACATGATATCGAACGCCGTCGTCGAGAATGAGCGGATACGGTCCAGCATGATAAAAAAGGATGGGGAGCTTTCATTGATGCACCTTAATCTCGAAAAGACCGCTGCTGACAGAGATGCTGTTAACAAAAATATGGCCCAACTCGAAAAGAAACTGAACGACCTGACGGCCCAGAAGCAGTTATTCGCAAGCGTAATAGAGAGCCTTACAAAGAAAGGCGAAGAGGCGGAGATTTTAATACCGTCACAAGCCGCCCAAACAGATGTCGCCAACGCCTCACCGCAGGCCGTACAATAAAAACAGACTTAAGGGGTAGGGCACACTTAAGTGTGCCCTACTATTGTGTGTGCGATTGAGCAAAACTGCAAATAAATCATTACTACCCATCTTCGTTTTGGTAGCTATCCTGTCGATTCATCCCATATTTGCCCAGGAAGACGCGTTCTATCAGCTGAACGCTAAAGCGATGGAATTCGCCCGCCAGAGCAAATACCAGCAGTCGCTTGCCTTGGCGCACGAAGCCCTGCAGCTTGCCAAAAAAGAATTTGGACCGTACCATGAAAATGTAGCCGCCTCACTCAATACCCTCGCCGCTATCTACGCCGCTCAGGGCAAATATTCCAAAGCCGAAAGCATGCTAAAGAGAGTCCTGGCGGTGAGGACGCTCACTATAGGCGACAGCCTCGATGCGGGAAATTACGCCGATATCGCTTCTGCGTTAAGAAGCCTCGCGAAACTTTACGGCCAGGAGAAGAAATATAGAAAGGCCGAAACGGCCATACGGCGTGCCATAAAATTGAGCAAGGGTGCGCTCGGAGAAAATTATGCCGAAAAGACCGCGGATACAAATTACCTGATAACTATTTCCGAAGCTCAAGGTAAGGTCAAGGATACGGAGCCGCTCTATAAGGACCTTCTTGACAATTATGAGTCGTCGGGCGCTCGAAATTCGCCGGCCGCGGCGGTCGCGGCGAATAACCTCGCCGGGATACATATAGCGAATAAGAGATACGCCGAGGCCGAAGAGCTTCTTAAAAAAGCGCTCGATATAAACGAAAAGACGCTTGGGCCCGACGACAAAGCCGTGGCCGTATCGCTTAATAATCTCGCGGCAGTCTATTTGCCGGGGAAGCGGTACGCCGAGGCCGAGCCGCTCTTAAAAAGGGCGCTTGAAATAGACGAGAAGTCAAACGGCCTCGATTCACCCCAGGTGGCCGGCGACCTGAACAGTCTTGCCGCCGTATATTCGTACCAGGCAAAGTACGCCGAGGCCGAACCGCTCTTAAAGCGCGCACTAGATATAAGCGGGAGATCGCCCGGGCCCGACAAGCCGGAAATGGCTGAAACGCTGAGCAACCTTGCCGTCGTCTATTCATACCAGAAGCGGTACGCCGAGGCCGAGCCGATACTTTCGCGCGTGCTCGAGCTCGCCGAAAAGCGTTACGGCGCGGGCCACCCGGCGGTTCTGGACGCCGCAAACAATCTCGCGACCGCATACCTTAACCAGGCAAAATATGACAAAGCGGAAACTCTCTACAGGCAATCGGCAGCTATGGGAGAGAAGTACCTGCCCGACGGCTATAAAACGGTCACTCTGGCGCTTGGCAATCTCGGAGTGATCTACGAATCCCAGGGTAAATACCAGGAGGCCGAATCGTTCTACATAAAGATGGTCGATCTATACAACACGACGATGGACAAGGATTCACCCGTCGCGGCCGGCGCATATAACGACCTTGCCAGGATATACGTAGCCCAGAAGAAGTACTCCGAAGCAGAACCGCTCTTGAAACGCTCACTAGAGATAAACGAGAAAACGCTGGGCCCAAATCACAGGACTGTAGCTATATGCTTAAACAATCTCGCCACGGTCTACACGAACATCGGTAAATACGAGGAAGCCGAGCCGCTCTTGAAACGCGCGCTCAATATCGATGAGCTGGAATTCGGGGCATACTCACCGGACATAGTCATCTCCTTAAACAATCTTGCCACCGTCTCTTCCTACCTCGCCCGCTACACCGAGGCTGAAGCCCTCTACAAGAGAGCTCTCGAGATAAGCGAGAAGGCGTTCGGGCCTGACTCGCCGGGTATAGCGAAATGTCTCAACAATCTGGCGGCGGCATATTCAGACCAGAAGAAGTACTACGATGCGGAAGTCCTCTTAAAACGCGCGATCGAGATAAACGAGAAGAACTTCGGAACCAACAACAGGGCGGTCGCTGTTTACCTGAATAATCTCGCGGCGGTCTATTCAAGCCAGGGCAAATTCCCTCAGGCAGAGCCTCTCATATTGAGGGCCCTCGAAATAGACAGGACGGCCATCGGCGAAGAGTCGCTCGAGGTATCGAACGACATGAACAACCTTGCCACCATATATTCGAACGAAGGGAAATACGACGATGCGGAGGAGACGCTGCGTTATGCGCTCGGGACCGACGAGAGAGTCTTCGGCATAACGCATCCGGAGACGCTCGCGACCTTGCGAAATTTATTAAACCTCTACGAATCCCAGGGTAAATACCAGGAGGCCGAATCGTTCTACATAAAGATGGTCGATCTATACAACACGACGATGGACAAGGATTCACCCGTCGCGGCCGGCGCATATAACGACCTTGCCAGGATATACGTAGCCCAGAAGAAGTACTCCGAAGCAGAACCGCTCTTGAAACGCTCACTAGAGATAAACGAGAAAACGCTGGGCCCAAATCACAGGACTGTAGCTATATGCTTAAACAATCTCGCCACGGTCTACACGAACATCGGTAAATACGAGGAAGCCGAGCCGCTCTTGAAACGCGCGCTCAATATCGATGAGCTGGAATTCGGGGCATACTCACCGGACATAGTCATCTCCTTAAACAATCTTGCCACCGTCTCTTCCTACCTCGCCCGCTACACCGAGGCTGAAGCCCTCTACAAGAGAGCTCTCGAGATAAGCGAGAAGGCGTTCGGGCCTGATAGCTCTAATCTTGTCGCGATATTAGTTAACATGTCCGATCTTTACGACAAGACGAATAGGCCCGAAGAGGCTAAGGCGGCGCAGGACAGGGCCCGCACGATATACGAAAACCGCACACCTTGACATTTTTAATTTCTTAATGTATACTTTCTTCAAAAGTTAGTTACTAACTAAGTAACAACTATTAGGGTAGGGCAGGTTTAAACCTGCCCTACTAAAACACGCAAATGGAGTTAAGCATATGAAAATAGAGGCGTTGTCGGATAAGGATATCAAAAGTCTCAAGATACTTGAGTTGATAAGGAAGAAGGGGATAATCTCGCGCACTGAGATATCCAAGACGACCGGTATTAATATTGTTTCGATATCAAATTATATGAAGCATTATATCGAAAAGAAACTTGTCACAGAGAAAGGGTTCGACGTTTCAACGGGCGGCAGGAAACCGGAGCTGGTCGAGTTGAACAAAGACGAGAACCACGTTGTGGGTGTTGACATAGGTAAAGATAAGATCCGCGTAGTCCTGACCAATATCGGGCTGGATGTTCTGGAGAAGATTGACCGCGACAGAAAAAGTAAGGATATAAAGGATGCTGTAGCGGAGGCCGCCGCCGTTATCGATGAGATAAGGAAGAGGCCGGACAGCAAAATCAGGGCGGTGGGGCTGGGTGTCCGGACCGGCGACTGCGCCGCGGCGGATAAAGACGCAGAGTCGAAGTTCAGCGTAGAGACGTTTGCAGGCGATAGCGCATTATGCGCCGCCTTTGCCGAGAGGAGCTTAAACAAGGCAGTGCGGCCGGGCAACACTCTCTTCATATATTCCGATATAGGCTGCGGCGTCGTTGTGGGAGAGGACGGCAGCTCGGTATCCGGAGAAGATTCGAAATATCTTAGGCCGTGGAATGAAAGTTTCGGAGCGGTACGGCTCGCCAAGGACGATGTGGCAAGAGGCGTCGGGACGGTGATAGTCGAACTCGCCGGAGGCAGGATGGAGAATATAACCGAAGACACAATAATAGAAGCCGCACGCCGTGACGACGAAGTGGGTTTAAGCATAATGCGTTCGGTCGGTATGAGCCTTGGTTTAAGGATAGCGTATCTTGTAAACCTGTTCGGCCCCTCGAGCGTCGTAATAGGCGGCGGCATAGAGAAGGCCGGAGATATGTTATTGGCGCCGGTAAAAAAGACGATAAAGAAGCTATCGTTGAGAGACAGGGCGGATACAGTGGTCGTGCTGCCTGCGGTTTTGGGCGCGGAAGCCGTTTCCATGGGAGCCGCCTCTCTCGCGGCGAGAGAAGTGTTTTTAGAAACATAAAAAAGCGAGGTAAGAATATGACGGATGAAAGAGCCTGCAGGATCTGCGGTAAGCCGTTCCTTCCAAACAAATACCGCCCCAACCAGTCTATATGCTCTTCGCTCGAATGCCAGTACCAGCGCCAGCTGGAGAACATGAAGAAGTGGCGCGACAGGAACCCTCATTATTTCAAGTACAAGGAGACGCAGGACTCGTCCTGGAAAGAGACTTGCCGCCAGCGCTCGCTCGATTGGCGCAAAAAGCACCAGGAGTACCTGAAGCTCTATCGGGAAGAGCACAGGGAGCGTCACAGAGAATATATGAGAGACTACATGAGGGAGTACAGGAAGCAGCATTCGGCCGGCCAGAAAGAAGAATCGAAATAATAAAGGCTTCATGGATCCTAAAATTAAATATATCCTGATCGCAGCTATTCTTGTCGTTACCCCCAACGCGGCGGGCGAAGAGCTGCACCCTATCAATAAGCCCGCGGCGAGCGACAGCCGGGAGATATCCCCAAAAGACAAAAGATTATCTATTAATATCAGCAGTAAGGCCCAGGAGAAGTTCTCGCTTGGCACCGTAAGACCCGTAAAGACGGCCGTAAGTTACGAAAAAGATATAGGGCTTATAAGGGGATCGGTCAAATCGAAGGCCCACGGGCCGATCTATACGCTTAAAGAGTGCATAGACATAGCTGTCCAGAACCACCTGCCGCTGCAGACCGCGAAGAAGAGCGTGCGGCTAGCCGAGATGCGGCTATTCGAGGCGAGGCGTAACCTCCTGCCATCGGCGACGGTGGAATACCAGGAATATCGCGGCAGGATAACCGGCAACGCCTACACAGGCAGGAAGCAGTATATCGAAGGACAGCAGCCGATATTCCACGGCGGCGAGCTCGTATATACCGCAAAACAGTCCGAAACGAACCTGGAGATAACGAAGACCGATTACGCCAGGATAAGGAACGAGCTGGTGCTCCAGGTAAAGAAGGCATACTATACGCTCGGTAAGGCAAAAGGCAATTTAATGATGCAGCAGGAGCTTTCGAAAGAGGTTGCGAGAATCGTGGATATGGTTACCAGACAGTCGGAGGCCGGCGTAACGTCCAGGATCGAGGTGCTGAACACCACCTCGCAGTCCGGGCAGGTCAGGTATCAACTTGCGTCGGCAGAAGGCGATCTTGCTGTGGCGGAACTGATATTAAAACAAGCTATGAATGTTGACCATAAAGAGCAGGTCGACGTCAAGGATGAGCTCGGGTTCAATAAGGTAGCCGTCGGCTACGAGAAGGCGCTCCAGATGGCGCTCGTGAACAGGCCGGAGATGAAGATAAATTCTCTCATGATAGATTACTATAACTATGGGAACAGAGTCGCCAGGGCCAAGCTTTGGCCCAAGGTGGATCTTTTAGGTTCGTGGGGGTTAGCCAGAGAAGAATTTGCGCCGGGCGACAATCCTGCCGCCCAGCCCAGCGCAGACATCGACCCTGCAAAAATAAAACCGCAATGGTACGCCGGCCTTAAAGTCGGCATGCCGTTCTGGGGGTCGTCGGGCGAATACTCGCTTACCAAGGAACGATGGGTCCCGGTCGTCAGCACCACACACGGAACGTCAGCGACGACCGTATCGTATAAGTTCAAGATCCTGGATAAACTTGATACCCTCTCCGAGCAGAAGCTATCGGAGATAGACTTCGATAAGGCCAGGCAGGAGCTTACCAAGGTCAAGCAGGACATAACGCTGGAAGTGAGAGAGTCCTGTTTCAATTACCAGAAGGCGCTTATACAGTCCGAGACCGCCGCAAACAAAGTTCTTTACCAGACGAGCGACCTGGAACTTGTAAAGACAAAGCGCGGGTTGGAAGAGGCGCAGGACTCGAATATCATAGAAGGGATGATAAAGTTAGCGCAGGAGAAGTTCGGATATCTGCAGGCGCTCGCGGACTGCCACATAGCGCTCGCCAGCATAAATAAAGCGATAGGGATAGAGGATTATTACAAAGATGAATGAGGATAATGGGGAGAAAAACATGGAAAAGCCGGACGAGACGATTGTGGAAAATATCGAGCCCCCCAAGGGCGGGAAGAAGAAGCGCATTATAATTACACTGCTCATCGTTATAGTGGCGGTAATAGTATTGGCGCGGACAACCCAGAATATTCAAAACGCCATATTTAAGAAGAAACCGGCCAAGGATAAAGCGGCGGCTATAAAGTTTGAAGAAGAGGCGACGCCCGTAAAGGTCTTTAAGGTCAAGAAGACGGAATTTAAAGACACTCTCCCGACGATAGGAAACGTGAAAGGATTTAAAGAGATAGATCTTAAATTCCAGGTGGCCGGTGTCATAGAGAGCTTCAACTTCGAAGAGGGCGAGAAGATCCAGGAGGGTGATATAATCGCATCTCTCATCCAGCGTGACGCGCTTCTGAAACTTAAATACGCCGAGATCGAGCTTACGAAGACGAAGAAGCTCTATGAGATAGGGGCGATAAGCCCGGTCAAGCTCGAACAGGGAAAGCTTGAATACGAATCGGCGAAGTCGGAGCTGGATAAAACAAATATCTACGCCATGTCTAACGGGCTCCTGGGCGCGCGCCTGATGGATACCGGGAGCTATGCGACGCCGAACGAAAGGATAGGCATATTCGTGGACATAGACAAGATCTGGGCCGAGTTCAATATAATAGAGAAGGATATCCCGAAGGTTGCGCTCGGGCAAGCCGCCGAGGTATTCGTAGATGCGTACCCGGCAAAGACTTTCGCAGGGTCCGTCGACAGGATATCCCCGATAATAGAGGGCAGGTCCAGGACCGAAAATATCAAGGTAGAGATAGATAATAAGGACGGCCTGCTTAAGCCGGGCATGTTCATAAGGGCCTCGATAGCGACATATGATAAGAAAGATGTGATAGTCATCCCCGTGTCGGGGTTGAAGAAGAAGGATAATGATTACTTCGTATATGCCGTGCAAAAAGAAGAACCGAAGAAGGCCGTTGTAGAGGCGAAACCGAAGACCAAGCAGAAAGCAAGGCTGTGGCCATTTGGCGGGAAGGGCAAGGATGTCAAAGAAGAGACGAAGCCTCAGGCCCCGCCGGAAAAAGCTCCGGAATCCGGATCGGTAGAAGTAAGAAAGGTCAAGATCGGGTATATGACCCAGGACCTTGTCGAGATCGATGACGGTTTGAAGGAAGACGAGCTCATCATAATAGAGATACAGGAAGAATTCAAGGATAAGTCGAAAGTGGAAATATCGGAAGTGCAGGAAGGATTGATATAACGGATGAACCTGGCAAAATTTTCAGTAGAACGCCCCGTCACGGTCATGATGGTCGTGGCAGGGCTTTTGATATTCGGCGTCGTATCGCTGGGCATGCTGCCGCAGGAACTATTACCGCAGATAGTGTATCCGCAGTTAACGGTCGTAACGCCTTATGAGAACGCAGCCCCGGAAGAGATAGAAACGCTTATAACAAAGCCTATCGAGGAAGCTATAGGGACGGTGGCGGGTGTCAAGCGGATCAACTCTATATCGAAGGAAGGGCTGTCGCTCGTCATAGCCGAATTCGGATGGAACCAGAATATAAACTTCGCAGCGCTCGGCATGAGGGAGAAGATAGACCTCATAAAAGAACGTCTTCCCAGAGAAGCGGAAGAGCCGATAGTCCTGCCGTATAACCCGTTCGATGAGCCGATATTGATCTTAAGCGTCACAAGTTCCAGAGAAGACCGTCCCGCCGTAGCCTTGAGAGAACTTGTGAGAAGGATGATAAAAGACGAGCTCGAAAAGGTCGAGGGCGTAGCGTCCGCAGCCATATCGGGCGGCCTCGAACGCGAAATACTGGTCGAGGTAAATCAGGACAAGCTTGAGTCCAGGCGCATCCCGATACTCGACATATCAAAATCTATCTCGAGCGCAAACTTAAATTATCCTGCCGGCACGATAAAGGAGAGCTTCTACGAATATCTTATAAGGACGCTCGGGGAATTCGAGCATGTACGCGAAATAGGCGATGTAGCGTTAAATGCCAACACCCAGGAGCAGGAAGACGAATCCCAATATGGCAAGCAGGCTCAGGGCAAGTATGAGAGAGGTGCGATATCCAAGGAGAGGAAGCTGATCTACTTGAAGGATGTGGCCACCATCGTGGACGATGTAAGAGAGAGGACGAGCTTCTCCAGATTCAACGGCAAAGAGAATATCTCTATTTCGGTCCAGAAGCAGGCCCTTGGAAACACCGTCAAGACTATTGACCGGGTAAAGAAGAAGATACGTGATCTTAAAAGCGACCTTCCGAAGGACCTGGACATTTCCGTAGTGTATGACCAGTCTACATTTATAAAAGAGTCGATAACCGGCGTGTGGGATGCCGCATGGCAGGGCGGCGTTATCGTATTTTTCGTGCTCCTGTATTTTTTGAGAAACTTTTGGAGCTCATTCATCGTTACGCTGACGATACCGATATCGGTCATGGCCACATTTGCGCTCATGTTCTTCTCAGGCGTATCGATAAACATGATGTCCCTGGGAGGTCTGGCATTCGGCGTCGGGTCGCTTGTCGACGCCGCTATAGTTGTCATCGAGAACATATTCCGGCATATGCAGGCCGGCGAAGAGAAAAAGTCGGCTGCAGTCGTCGGTGCCGATGAGGTGGCGGTGGCGGTGGCCGGCTCTGTATTGACAACGGTTGTCGTTTTCCTGCCGCTTATATTTGTTATAGGCATGATCGGCCAGATAACGAAAGACCTGGCACTTACGATTACCTTCTCGCTTCTTGCTTCGTGGGTTGCGTCTGTCACGATCATTCCGCTTCTTTCATCCAGAGGAGTTACTCTGGGCAAAGATGTGGCCGCGGAGATACAGGAAGAGGAGGGCGCGGCCAAGCTCGACAGGTCGGGTATAATGGCTAAAATAAGAATGTTCTTCGAAATACTTTTGGAGAAATTTGTAAAACACAAAAAACGGTACCTATTCTTTACATTCGTCTTATTTCTCTTTTCCTTGAGCTTATTTATTTTTATGGATAAAGAGTTGATGCCGAAGGTGGATAAAGGCCAGTTCACCGTAAAGATAGATATGCCCGCCGGCACTACGCTTGCGACGACCAATTCCATTTCGGAAAAGGTGGAGAAATACCTCCTGACCATACCGGAAGTGAGTTCCGTGAACGCCGTGGTCGGATCTACGAGAGAGTCTACGGCGAAGAACATAATAGAGCGCCTTAATTATAACCAGGCGGAGATAGTCGTTTCATTGAAGAAGAAGAGGATACTCAAATCATCCGAAGTGGTTCAGATTATAAAGGACCACCTTTCTACCCTGCCTCTACGTGGCGCAAGAATAGACTATCTGCTGCAGGAGAACGTTCTCTCGGCAGGTCTCGCGGCCCAGGCGCCGGTAACGATAGAACTTAAAGGAAACGATCTTAAAGTGCTGGAGAAACTGACCCGTGAAATTCAGGTCGGCCTCGCCGATATCGACGGAATCTATGGCGTCAAAAACAATCTTTCCGAACCGTCCCCGGAAACAAAGGTCTTTATCGACAAGGATAAGGCAGCGCTCTACGGCCTTTCGGTGACAGATATCGCCCAGACGTCCCTCATAAGCTTGAAAGGTTATGTAGCAAGCAAGCTCAAGGAAAAGGGCGAGGAGTTCGATATAAGGGTGCGTTTAAGAGCAAAAGACAGGGATGATTTTGCCAAACTCTCCCGGATAGACATCCAGTCTCCATCGGGCGCCAGGGTCCAGCTCGGGAGCGTGGCGCGCTTCGGTAAAGGCAAGGGCCCAAGCGAAATAAGGCGTTTAAACCAGGAGAGGGTGGTCCTTGTCTATGCCAACGTATATGGCAGGGCTGTCAAAGATATAAATGCCGACGTGAACGCCATGATAAGCCGGCTCGATATTCCAAAGAATTACATTGTCAAACTCGCCGGCGAATCCGAAGAGATGAAAGCGTCTTTTGACAGCATGAGGAACGCTATAATAGCGGCGTTTTTACTTGTCTATATGATCATGGCCGCTCTCTTCGAATCCCTCTGGCAGCCGATCATAATAATGTTCACGATACCGCTTGGCCTCATAGGCGTAGCGTGGGCCCTGTTTGTTACGCACACGGCGGTCAGCGCTTATGTCCTGATGGGGGTAGGCATACTGGGCGGGATCGTAGTCGATAATGCTATCGTCTTGATAGACTGTATCAACCTTTTCCGCGCGAAAGGCATGCCTTTAGAAAAAGCTGTGATCACGGCAAGCTCTGTACGTTTTCGCCCGATCATGATGACAGCGCTTTCTACAGCGCTTGGCCTTCTGCCGATGGCGTTCCTTGGCGGAGAGGGCGCCGAGCTCCGTTCTCCTATGGCCATCACTGTAATGGGAGGGCTCCTGGTAGGTACGGTCCTCACGCTTGTCGTCATCCCGACGATATATCTCATCGTGGCTGAACGGCTCGAGCGTATGTTTAAGAAGAAGACCCCATCACATACGTAGGGCAGGTTTAAACCTGCCCTACGTCTTGGAATAAAGGATAGTATCAATGAGCATACCCACCTTCTCGATCAAAAGACCGGTCACCATGCTCATGATCTACATGACGCTCATACTCCTGGGCGTCGTTTCGCTTACGCAGCTTCCGGTAGAACTTTACCCAAACATAAGTTTCGGCGAGATAAGTATAATAATAGAAGTCCGCGGCGGCATCCCTCCGACGGAAGTTGAGGCGCTCGTCTCTAAGCTGGTCGAGGAGGCCGTCGGGAGCGTCAGCCATATGGAAGAGATGATGTCGATCTCTAAAGAGGGCGAGTCGACGGTGGTATTGAGTTTCGAGCCGGGCATAAACATGGAATTCGCGGCGCTCGAAGTAAGAGAAAAGTTTGCCAGGGTCAAGAACAAACTCCCCAAGGAGATAGAGAAACCGATCATAGCGCAGTTCAAGCGCTCAGACGTCCCGATAGTGATCCTCGCCATAACGAGCTTAAGGCGCTCGACCGAAGAGATACGGAAGATCGTCGATGAAAACGTGAGGGAGGCGATAAAGCGCATTTCGGGTGTCGCCGACGCCGAAGTCGCGGGGGGGCGCGAGCGCAAAATTCTTATCGAGGCGGACCAGCGGAAGATGGCGGCCTGCGGGTTGTCGCTCGAGCGCATAATATCCGCCGTCGGGCAGAACAACCTCAACCTTCTCTCGGGCGACATAGAGATAAGGGATAAAAAATATATAATAAGAACCATAGGGCTGTACAACGATGTGAATGATATAAAGAATATAGCGGTCACAGCGCTGCCGAACGGGACTATGATCAGGCTTAAAGACGTGGCGAACGTCGTAGACTCTTATCTCGAGCCTACAGGTTACGCCAGGGTCAACATCCGCCCGGTAGTATCGATATATGTGCAAAAAGAGTCTACCGCCAATACGATAAAAGTGGCTGCGGCCATAGAAAAAGAAGTCGAGAGGCTTAAAGGCACCTTACCCAAAGACCTGCAGATAGTCGTTACCAGTAACCAGGCCAACTTCATAAAGAGCGCCATAGAAAATTTAAAAGACGCTCTTCTAAAAGGCGCGGCACTCGTCATGCTCGTCCTCGTGGTGTTCCTGATACGCCTTGATAAAAAATCTTTTTTAGTCATACTGGGGATACTTATAGCCGTAATACTTTTACCGCACAATTTTCTCTACCCTATCATAGGCGGCATGATCGTTGCCGTAATAATCTTCGGCAGGGTGCGGCCTGTTGCCATAGTATCGTCGGCCATTCCCATATCGGTCATTATCACATTCATACTCATGTGGGCGATGAAGCTTTCGCTTAACTTTATGACGCTCTTCGGCCTGGCGCTCGGCGTAGGGATGCTCGTCGATAACGCGATAGTCGTCTTTGAAAACATTGTCCATAAGCACGAAGAAGGGATCGACGGTATTCCCGGCGCCATAGAAGGGACCGAAGAGGTTTGGGTGGCGATCCTGGCCGGGACTCTCACGCATATTTCGGTATTCCTGCCGATGGTCTTCGTCGGGCAGGAGATAAAGCTGCTTTACGGAGGCGTAGCATGGACAGTTACGTTTTCGCTCCTCATATCGCTATTCGTAGCGATAACCGTCGTGCCGCTGCTCGTCTCGAGAACGCGGATAAGGCCGGAGCGGATAGCTTTTTTAGATAAGGTATATCGCATCCAGCGAAAAGGCGTCATGTTTTTCATGAGATACAGGTACAGGGTCATCGCGGCGGCGTTCTTCATATTCCTGGTGTCGTTATTCTTTTTCTTTAAACTCGGCATGGAATTTTTGGGCACGACGGAACAGAATAAGTTCACGACCTTCATAGAACTGCCCACCGGCACGAAACTCGAAGTGACCGACACGATCGTAAAAAAGGTAGAGGCGCTCGTAAAAGAGATACCGGAAGTTAAGACTTTCTCATCGAGGGTTGAGCCATGGTCGAGCAAGGTCTACGTGGAGCTGGTGAGCCTCATGCATAGGAAGAGGTCCGTGGCGGAGGTCATAGACAGCCTGCGCCCGAAAGTCGAGAAGATACGCCCCGCCTTCATATATTTCGAAGAGGAACAGGAAGTTGGCACAAAAGAAGTAATCATAGAGCTTTTCGGATACGATTATACAAAACTTAGAGAGATAGCCATATCGATCGCGACGCGCCTCGGCACGATAAAAGGGTTTACCGACACGAAGATCAGGATGAGGGAGGGAAGGCCTGAGCTGGGCTTAAAAGTTGACAGGACAAAGGCAAGCCTTGTCGACATGACGGTGAGCGATGTCGCCGATTCAGTCCATGCCCAGATGCGGGGCCTGCGCGCAACGCTTTTCCATACATCGTCGAGCGAGGTCGAGACGATCGCGCGGCTCGACGAGAAATACCGGAAGACATTTAAGGACCTTCATAAACTTATATTGATGAACAGGGACGAAGACAATATATACCTGGAGCAGTTGGCCGACTTCAAGTATGGGCTGGGCCCAAGCGAAGTATGGCGAAAGAACAAGACCCGCATGATACAGGTTTCGGCCAACATAGGACGGGTGCCGCTCAGCAGGGCGGCGGAGTCGACTAAAAAGACGTTGGCCGACATGCGCCTTCCCGAAGGGTACTTTTGGCGTCTTGGCGGCAACTACCCGACGATGATCGCGACCCAGAAACAGGTCTGGCCGATATTGATATTGACGGTAGTCCTGATTTACCTGGTTCTTGCATCACTGTTCGAATCGTACCAGCAACCGCTCATCATTATGATCGCGGTGCCTCTCGCCATGATAGGCGTCGTGATATCGCTATATGCAACTGGAAAATCTGTGGGCATGGGCGTCTTTGTCGGGATGATAATGCTGGGAGGCATCGTCGTCAATAACTCGATACTTTTGATAGACCACGCGAACAGCCTACGCAAGCGCAACATAAATTATGTCAAGGCGATCGTTCTGGCGTCACGGGATCGCTTAAGGCCGATATTGATGACGACTCTGACCACCCTTCTTGGGCTATTGCCCATGGCCATCAGCACTCAGGAGGGGTCGAATCTCTGGAGTCCGCTTGCCATAACTGTAATGGGCGGATTGACATCTTCTACCATTCTCACGCTTCTAATAGTGCCAAATGCGTACATAATTGGTGAAGACATAAAGGTGTGGGTGAGAACAAAATTAAAATATAAAAAAGTTTGATATTTACTATTGACACCTTATCATTTATATGATATATATTATACTGTAATAGAAGTAGAGTTGATATATAGGTGAGATATATGTTTAACAGTGTTATTTTTTTTGACCACATACTTCAGATTTTTAAAAAGTATTAAAAAAGGTTAAAATAAGATGATAGAGTTGCGGGATCCAAAAAAGAGGTTGTGGTTAAAAGCGATCGCGTGGTTCCTCGTTGTGACGTTCGTTTGGTACGACATAGCGTGGGCCGGCGATTTTTTTTATACATACGGCAGGCCGATGAGCGCGGCTTCAGATGTTAAAAAGACAGAAGTTACAAATTATGATGTATTAGACTATACCAGAAAACCGTCGGTTGCCGAAAAGCTGCTTCCGTCAAATCGCGATAGAGAAGCCACCGGATCGTTTGCTCCCACCTATGTCCAGGAACAGCAGAACAAACACGAGGATATCGTCAAGCAGAAACAAGGCGTCGAAGACCTCGGTTGGATGCTGGACAAGTCGCCGAAGCGCGAGGAGGCAACGGTGGACCTCAAGAAGAAACAATCCGGCCGGGGCGGCGGTGGTAAGAATTACGACTACTCCCTTACCGATCCGTACCCATCAGAGCAACCCCATAACTTTAACGATTTTGACAATCCGCAGAATATGACCCGAATAGATAAATACGACATAACGATGACGAACATTGACCGGTGGATGGCCGGAACAGACAAGAAGGAGGATAAAGACAGCGTCTCCTATTGGCTCGGAAACGGCACTGACCACCCGGAGGACTCAAGATTGATAATGAAGATTATGTATGAAGGCTCCGGAAACAGCAAGAGGATAAAGACCATATACACGGGCTACCGCGCTACGGAAGACGGTAAATACGAGGCCAAGTACAGGATAGATTACGATTATTCCGGCAATGACATCAGGGAGACGCGAAAATACGATGTCTCGAGCGGGTCAGACCGCATCGTTGAGAAGAGCACCTATGAAGGCTCCGGGGACGATAATCACATAAAAAAGACCATTTTTTACGGCCGGGACGGATCTATTACCGGAAGGCGCGATTTCAAGTACAGAGACGGTGCTCTGAAAGAGGCGCTATTATACGAGTCCGCTTCGGAAGTCGAGGACGAGGGTGAGCTGATACAAAAGACCGTATTCACAGGCGCTAAGAACAAAGAGCTTGCGGATTACACACAGAATTTTTATACGGATGAAGATACCAACCAGAGATATACGACCGACACCACGGTATATTACTACAAGGACGGCAAGCGCGCGGCCAATGCCTCCGGACAGGAGTACAGATATTCCAAATCAAAGCAGATTACTTTTAGAGGCGATCCGGACGCAGACCATGACGGAGTGTTGACTGACGCGGAGCTTGAAAGCGCCATGAAGGTCTCGATGCTCGTCTATGACGATACGAACAGGCTGTCGAACGAAGAGATGGCCGATTATATGGTTTCGTACGGAAAGGGCAACAATGTTATGAGAACGACCGTCTATTTCTACAAGGACGGCCGTAGGGCAAAAGACTCGAACTACCGGGAGTGCCTCGGAAGCGCCGCCACTTATTACGGAAACCTCGACACCGACAACGACGGTAAGATAAGCGATGCGGAGCTTGCCGCCGGCATAAAGTCGTCCGAGACATTCTACGACGTTCTTTACAGGCTGAAAGGCGAAGAGATCCAGGATTATACGGTTACGTACCTGATGGACGGCAAGACGATAAAGAATACCACCGTATATATTTACGAGGGCGGCAAAAGAGCCAAAAGATCGGACAATGAAGACAGGATGCAGGAATCCGATACTTATTGGGGCGAGGCATTAAATGCGGACGGCAGCATCAAAGAAGACGCGAAGCTGGAGTCCAAGACATTCTATCAATTTAGCGCATCCGCCAAGCGCGGCGAAGAGGTTGCGGATGCGACGCTGAATTATTATCGTGACGGGAAGACGGTAAAGGATACGACCGTATATTTCTACAGCGGGAACAAAAGGGCCATAGAGGCAACGAACAGGACAGGGATGGAGAGAAGCGCTACTTACTGGGGAGATGCTCTTCTGGCTGTAAATCTTCTGGATGCAAGCGGTAATTACGATCTTGCCAAAGTTGCGGAATTCATCAAAGCAAAATTGGGCATCGATTTCATGGCGGCCGGCTCGGCCCAGGAAGTGTTCGATTCGTTCCTCGATTATATTTCGGGGGGAAATGCAGCTATCAGAAGTGCGCTCGCGGCGCTTCTTGCGATGAGCCGGGAGGATCTGGCCGACCAGGAAAAACTGGCATCGATATTACTTATGCTGGCTGGGAGCAATATAGGGCTCATAGAGATATTGTTGTCGATAGACATGGCATCGGTGAGCTCCAAGGAAGACCTTATCGCGAAGATGCTGATCGCGGCAGGATTGGACCCGGTCTCGGCAGGCATGATAGCGATAATACTGACCGTAAAGATCACGGAAGGCATGACGAAAGATGGATATCTGGAAGCTCTTTTAAATGCCATACTATCGCCTTCAGCCACATCCAGGCTTGCGGTTTTACTGATAAAATTTAACCTCAAAGACTCCAAATACGACGGTGAAGGCGGCGTGGACCTGTTATTGGCGGATCTATTGGCCACGATTAGCGGAGACGCAGAGCTCGAAGCCTTCATAAATAGTATCTATAAGCAGGGAATGACCAAAGATCAATTCATCGCCGCCCTGAAAGAGGCGATATTAAGCGCATCCGGCCTCAGCGAATCCGAAAAAGCATTGTTGGAATTACTGCTCTCCGCAGACCTTAGCGGCGCGACCACGGCTGAAGAGTTAATGCTTTTATTGATAAAACTTACAGAAGGGGATTCCGCCGCTGTCAAGGCATTGATAAACATGCTCCTTAAGCTGGATCTCGATAGCTTTAGTACGCCTGAAGAACTTCTGAATATGCTAATTTTGCTTTTAGGCGGTCCGGTTCTTGGTGAATTGAAGGATAAGCTGACCGCGCCCGGCGTCGATATAAATAGTTATGCTACAGCCATCGACCTATTCAACTCCTCTGTATTCAGCGGCGTCTCGGTGACCCTGAGCGATCTTATAGCAGATCTCACCACTCTCATAAGTGACGGAGCTCTTATCGACTCCGATGTCTTAAATGCTTTGAAGGACATCGCGGGGGGAAGAGGCGCTGGCAGACTCATGCGCCTTATTTTGTCCCAAATCCCGGCCGGCGATACGCGCAATGCCTTACTGGGTTTGATCGCGGGCGGCAATGTCGACCTATTTAATCTTCTTTCCCAGATAGATATGAGCACCATCACTACGTCCCAGGAGCTTTTGAGCGCTTTAATGAGTATCGATACCGATAGCGATACGTACCCCGACCTTATAGAAATACTCTTAGGCACAAGCCCGACAGAGTCCAGCGATGTGCCGGACTCATTAGTTTACAGGTACGATATAAAAGACGGGGCGGAACTGAAATCCCAGACGTTTTATTATATCGACAGAAGTGGGCAGCTGCCGCAGTCTATAGCGGACTACACATTGAATTACTCAAGAGAAGGCCAGAAGATACGCGAAACAACGGTTTATTACTACGAAGGTCCCTCCGGCAGTACTACGGATATAAGGGCAGGCCAGGCTAATAGAGATTCGAGGAGGACGCGAGCGGTCAGTTACAGAGATGATGCAAGAAGCCATCTCCTAGACTATGATGAGGATGGGTTGCCGGATAGCTACGAATCATACACAATGGATTCGGACCTTGATGGGCTTTACGATTTCGAGGATCCTTATTCGCTCGATGCTGCCAATGATCCGTTGGGTCAAAAAGACGGCGCGCTGTATAATTATTCGCATCCGGATGCGCCTATAGATTTGCTGGATGATAACGCGGTTGGTCAGAGCGGGAATAATCCAAATGACGGTATCAAAAACAGTGCTGTAAGAAAATCGGAGACGTTCTATTTCTTCGATGCTAATACCGAGGCCGGGCGTGAAGTTTCCGACTACACATACACATACACAAACGATGGCGAAACCGTCAAACAAGTTACGGTTTATGAATATGCCGAAATGGTGATTAACCAGACAACGCACAAGCTTGAAGATACAGGGCTTGTCTTGAGGGCAGACGGACTTGACCGGGATGAGCAGATATTCTCGCGCATGGTAGTAAGTAGAGCGTACAAGACGACAAGCATCAACACTATAGATAAGACCCTAGCCACCGAGGAGGATCCGATGGCCCCCAATATTCAGTCGGAGACCTTCTACCAGGGCACCAAGGGCGAGGAGAACGCTGATTACTCATACAACTACAAGGTCGGCACCCTCGCGGTAAAGTCGACATCCGTCTTCTACTACGAAAAGTCCGGCACCCAGACTGTCGACCAGAGGGCTGGGTCGGCCGATCCTCTCTCAAGGATGACGATGTCGGAGAGCTATAAGACCGACGATGTCCTGAAAGTCGAGCGCAGGATAGGCGCCGGGATAGTGGACAATATACTCTCGGAGACCTACTACGAAGGCGAGAAGGGCGACGAGATAGCGAACTTCTCGTATAACTTTAAACTAGGCGACGCCTCGATCATAAAGAGTACATCGGTATTCTACTACGAGCCGACCCCTGCCCAGACAGGCAACCAGAGAGCCGACAAGGCCGATCCTCTCTCAAGGATGACGATGTCTGAGAGCTATAAGACCGACGATGTCTTAAAGATCGAGCGCGATACGACGAACCTCATTAAAGACAACATACTCTCGGAGACCTACTACGAAGGCGAGAAGGGCGACGAGATAGCCGACTTCTCGTACAACTTTAAACTAGGCGACGCCGCTATAATAAAGAGTACCTCGGTCTTCTACTACGGCCTTGCCGCTAACGATAACGGAACCCCACTCGACCCATCAGACGACTTCACCACCCCTATAAGGGCTTTAGACGCCGATCCCCTGCAGGCGATGACGATGTCGGAGTCTTACAAGACCAACGATATCCTAAAGATAGAGCGCGACACGGCCAACACAAAAGACGATAACCTGCTCTCCGAGACCTACTACAAGGGAGAAAAAGGCGACGAGATAGCCGACTTCTCGTACAACTTTAAACTGGGCGACGCCTCGATCATAAAGAGTACCTCGGTCTTCTACTACGAAAAGTCCGGCACCCAGACTGTCGACCAGAGGGCTGGGTCGGCCGATCCTCTCTCAAGGATGACGATGTCGGAGAGCTATAAGACCGACGATGTCCTGAAAGTCGAGCGCAGGATAGGCGCCGGGATAGTGGACAATATACTCTCGGAGACCTACTACGAAGGCGAGAAGGGCGACGAGATAGCGAACTTCTCGTATAACTTTAAACTAGGCGACGCCTCGATCATAAAGAGTACATCGGTATTCTACTACGAGCCGACCCCTGCCCAGACAGGCAACCAGAGAGCCGACAAGGCCGATCCTCTCTCAAGGATGACGATGAGCGATATGTATAAAGGTGACGTATGGATGGCCGATCCAAATAATCCGACTGGCCCGATGGTTCTGGATGAAACAAAAATCGCATCGTCGACTTTTTATGCGGGCGAAAAAGGCGATGAGGCTGCCGACTATCAGTTTAATTATGCTATCGGCGATAGGCTTACTATAAAGACATCGACTTATTATTGGTATGAAGCTGCGCAAAACCAAACAGGATTACAGAGAGCTGCTAATGCGGATCCATATTCTGCGATGGCTGTGAGCGTAAATTATAGGAGAGTACCTGCCGACACCGTTGACACCAATAACGATTATTTATTTGACAGTTCCAAAGATACTAGACTTATATCGGTTACCACATACTTTACCTGGTTCGGTAAAGGCGATGAAATTGCAGACACTATATATAATTACGTCCGGGGAGCAAAAACATCAAAAACCGAATATTATTACGGTGATAATCGTGTGAGACCAGGACCGACTTCAAATTCTGATGATCCGATGAGACTTGCCATTACGTACAGGCTGGACGTATCCGGGAACGTTATAGGCAAAACTCAAGAGACATATTATCTCGGCGACAAAGGAGAGGAATATATCGATTTTACTAATTCCTATCAACATTTATTGGACGAAACGGATGCCATATCGTCATGGAGCCAGTATGCGTATTATGATGATAAAGAAAGGATCGGCACAATAGAGACATATGACGTAAGGCATCTGTCCGAGACCGAAAAGCATAGTCCGATGCTTTTGACGAGCACCGTTACATATCATTATAACGAGGCCAATCCCTATCTTCTCCAATATACTTCGACGATAGGACATTCCTATATAGATAACGATCCGCAGATGGTATCGTCGATATATGAAACGACGACCCTATATAATATATACGAGATAGCGGTGTATTCGTTTACGGCAGGCGAGTCTTTGAGAGGCGAGTCGAACAGCACCGGATACTATGAAACGACGCAGAATTTTGATGAGGAATTGGGAATACTGACAAAGCAGGAGACGCAGGGCATAAGCTATCTGCAATTTGCCAAGACAAATCCGGACGCGGTTTCATACGCAGATTTTGGAGCGGCCCTGCAGGCCAAATCCGCGAATATTACAGGTGTATATACCACGATCTCTGACGCCGAGGACGGCGATATAGACATTACAACTGGAGTCATAAATCATTCCGTTACGATAGGAGAGTCGTTGAGGGGCATTTCCCGATCGATCGGTTATTACGAGACTAATTCCGATTTTGACCCGACCTGGGGGACGCTGTTAAGGCAAAATACTACCGGTATTAGTTATCTTGCGGCAGGCAAACCTCGTATTTTCACACAGAGCGACGTTATCGATTTAATGCTCGGGTACGCGACATCGACCCAAGGGCAGAGTATTACAGAAAACTTGTTAACGGACTTGAATGATCTCGTTACTCCCGGAAGCAACCTGGCCGTGTTTATGAAATCACTTACTGTGGCCGGCCTTGCGACGGCAGGCGTTAATACGATGGCGGATCTAATAGATTATATGAAATCGAATGGTCCTGCCAATGGATTTACCAAGATTGATGTAATGAACCTGGCGCACGATTTCATGTCTTCGATAGGCCAGGATGCCCTTGACAACAGCGTTCTTACCTCACTGAAGAATCTTGCGACTCCCGGAAGTGGCCTTGCTGAATACATGAATAGGCTTACAATAGCCGGTCTTACGGCCGAAAACATAAATACCCTGGCAAAGCTCGACGATTATATAAAGTCCAACACCAATGTTGTATCTTTCCGAGATGTGGGTCAGGCCATTGCGGCAAGGCAGGATTCCATGACAGGGATATATGAAACTATAGCGGATAAGGATCTCGGCGATCTTAACAACTGGGGCGTCACAACCCACTCCGTTACGAAGGGAGAGTCCTTAAGAACCGCCTCAAAGACGACCGGGTACTATGAGACAGATTCTACTTTTGATAGAGACGGCTTACTTAATAAGCAAGACACAAAGGGTATGAGTAACCTAGCGAAAGCAAAAACCGACATATATAATGTACAGAACTATGCCGATTGGAACGCCTTGGTCGACGATAGAAATGCAGATATGACTGGTATCTATCATACGCAGAGTGAGTTCCAGCAGGCTGCAGGCGTCACCGACCACCGCGAGGCCTCGGCCACCTCATCGATCAACGACTGGGGCGTCATAGTGAAATCCATGACTAACGGAGACTCCTTAAGGGGTTCATTAAAGAGGACAGGCTCATACCAGACAAATTCCACCTTCGATTCCGAAGGCCTCCTCACCAAACAGGAGACAAAAGGCTTATCCAATATCACTACCGATAAGACGGTCGCCACAGCGATCACTTACGACGGCTTTACGGAACTTAACTCTTCAGACTTCGCCCAGTTCTTAAACTACACCGCGGGCGTTAGCGGTAACGCTGCCTCGGCCACAGGGGTATACCACACCGAATCGGCCTTTGACGGCGTATTCACTCCGAAGAGGACCGCCTCGGCCACCTCATCGATCAACGACTGGGGCGTCATAGTGAAATCCATGACTAACGGAGACTCCTTAAGGGGTTCATTAAAGAGGACAGGCTCATACCAGACAAATTCCACCTTCGATT
>Ga0082335_1000256_pt1 | contig 140189 bp, 131 predicted proteins | sample Subgrocontami58m_FD_72375 | JGI IMG/M metagenome (GOLD analysis project Ga0082335, IMG submission 72375) | Subsurface groundwater microbial communities from S. Glens Falls, New York, USA - GMW37 contaminated, 5.8 m (SPADES assembly) (version 2) ...
TTGAAAGCGCTGGCAATCCCACCGCCAAAACCGATTCTGAATCTGGATTGAGCGCTTTCCCCGCCTAGATACACACCGATTTCGGCAACATCGCCGAATGCCTTGTACCATGCGGCTTTCCGAGGGGCGTGTTACTCGGCGGTGTCAAAGTCGGGTCGGCCGGGGCCAGGACCCCGTGCCAGGTTCCGACTTCGTCCAGCCCCGACAGACCCAACTCGCCGAAAGTGGAAACCTCTGGCAGCGCCGCGGCGCGGACCCTCCCAGTAATGCCTATGGCCTTGAGTCTGCCGCTCTTTATGTGGGGAATGGCGGTCAGCGTCGAGGAAAAATACACCTGCACTCGCCCACCAAGCAGGTCGGTGAGAGCCGGCGACGCGCCCTTGTACGGAATATGTTGCGTCTTGATTCCAGCAATCGAGTTTAGTATCTCATGCGCCAGATGTTGCGATCCTCCGGCCCCTGGCGTAGCGTAATTCAGCTCCCCGGGCCTTGCCTTGGCGTAGGTGATGAATTTCGTTCAAGTTATTGACTGGCATCGACGGATGAACGACGAGCACGAATTCAGCCCGGGCAAAGGTGGCGACAGGAGCAAGGTCCTTGATGGGATCATAGGGCGCTTTAAGCAGGAGCGGGACGAGAGTAAGGTTCCCGCTCCCCAACAGGATGGTGTAGCCATCGGGCGGAGCCTTGGCCACCGCATCGACGCCGATCATCGTGCCTGCGCCGGGCCGGTTCTCGACGATCACGGGCTGTCCCCAGCTTTCGGTCAACTTCTGGGCAACGATACGGGCAATGCCCTCAGTGCTGCCTCCCGCCGCATAGGGAGTGATAAAACGGATCGGTTTGTTGGGATACCTCTGCTGTGCGGCAACGGAGCCGACAAGTCCGATTAGAACGCCGACCGTCACCATGCGCATCGTAGCGTTGAAAATTCTCATCTGGCGCCGCCCCCCTCAAGATTGGACATCCATTCGACACGTGCCAAACCCGCCGGCTGTCTTAGGCGAAGCCTACATGCTCACCCCCTAGCATGCCAAGCACGGTCTTGACGAAGCGGCTACACTCGCGCCACGACGTAGTGGCATTTCAAAAACGAATCGGCCCACGCGGCCAAGGAGGAATCGGTGAAGAAGATACTCTTGACAGCGCTGCTTGCCGCCGCGGCCTGTGCCGTGCAGGCGCAGACCCCTTATCCCGCTCGCCAGGTGCGCATCATCGTACCGTACGCGCCCGGAGGCATCTCCGATGTCATGAACAGAATACTTGCGCAAAAGCTCTCCGAGGCATGGGGCCAGCCGGTCGTCGTCGACAATCGCACCGGTGGCGCCACCAACATCGCCGCAGAAATCGTCGCACGCGCCGCACCTGACGGCTATACCTTATTCAACGTCACCACGGCCAATACGGTCAACATGACGCTGTACAGCCGCCTTTCCTACGACACCGTCAAGGATTTTGCGCCTGTGACCCTGCTTATCTCCGTGCCTAATGTCATCGTGCTGCATCCCTCCACCCCGGCGAAGTCGGTGAAGGAGCTGATCGCACTCGCCAAGGCGAAGCCGGGTGCGCTTACCTACGGCACCACCGGAATAGCGAGCTCGGGCCAACTCGCGGGCGAGCTCTTCAAGATGATGGCCGGAGTAGACCTCGTACACGTGCCATACAAGGGCGGCGCGCCGGCTGTGACGGCGCTGATCTCCGGCGAGGTGGCAATGGGCTTTAACACCGTTCCAACGTCTCTTCCGCAGATAAGAGCCGGCAAGCTGCGCGCGCTGGCCATCACCAGCGCAAAACGCTCGCCGCTGCTGCCCGATCTGCCGACCGTTGCCGAAGCCGGCCTGCCAGGCTACGAACTGACCGCCTGGCAAGGATTGGCGGCGCCTGCTGGCATACCGCCCGCCGTCGCGGCCAAGCTGCACGCCGACGCGACGCGTGCCATCACACGCCCGGATGTCAGGGAGAGACTTGCTTCTCTTGGCGTAGATGTGATCACCAATACACCGCCTGAGTTCGCCAAATTCATCAAGGCCGACATCGCAACCTATGCGAAGCTGGTAAAGAGCCTCGACCTCAAGGCCGACTGAACCCGGGCAATCTATCCGGGAGCGCGAGTTGCTCGACCGCGCAATGCGATACGTGAAACAGAAGGAAGGCGTGAAGCAAACGCTAGACCAATCCAGGAGGACTCACTCGCGCTATTCAGCCGCAGCCCAATGCGTAGGTTTGCCGTCGCAGGCGCTCAGCGCCTCTAGGAATCTCTCGCGAAGGCCGCCTTGATCCGCCGCCATGGCGGACCCGAGGTCATTTCCTACGAGGAATTGCCGACGCCCGTGCCCAAGGAGCGCGAAGTGCTGGTCAAGGCTCATGCCATCGGCGACGGCAAGAATTTTGGCAACACATTTGCTATGCTGGACACACTAGGATTGGTCGTCAGCTACAACCGGCTGTGAGGCATTCCCGAAGGCAACGTCATGGTGGACATGATCGCGCACCTCACAAAGAGCCTCAGGCTGCGTTTCTTTTCGCTGCATTGTTACGACGATCAGATACCGAAACGTAGGGTGCTCATGCAAAAGGTTCTCAAGCTCTTGATTGGCGGCAGCGTTGTTACAGCGATCGACTCGAAATTCGCCCTGGCAGACGTGCGCCGTGCGCATGAAAAGCTCGACTCGCGCCAAGTGCTCGCGAAGATACTTCTGCTGCCCGATCGCATTGCCCCGCAAGCGCAATAAGATTGATCCTGCACTGAGCAGGACAAGGATGGGAAAAATATGCAAGCCATAAAGGATGGGAATACCCTCGTCGACGAGTTGTCTAGCCAGGGCTACGCACTGCTGGAAACCGCCGATTATGCGTTGCTCGACCAGCCCCTGCGTTCGAGCGCTGACGTGAAAGCAATCGAGCAAGTTCCGCTGCAGCAACGACTCCAGATCGAAAACTTTTCGCGGCGCCTAGAAATAGCCTTTGCTGCGCGCAATTCGGACGATACGGCGATCTATTATGTCGCCGATGGTGACGTAGATGCACCTGCGGAGGAGATCTGCTTCCGACAACTGCGCAGCAACGTCAAGCGCACCGCTAGATTGCTGCGCTCCCGTGGACACGCTCCGACTGACGTCACTGCGGTCCTGCTTCCGGCCGTGCCGTCCATCTATTGGGCCATCCTCGGTGCAATGGAAGCGGGAATCGTCTTCCCAGTCAACTGGATGCTCGAGCCGAGACTCTTGCTGCAACTGCTCAAGGAAGCGAAGGCAACGAAAATCATCGCCCTCGGCCCTACTCCCGGCTTCAAGATCTGGGAGTCGCTGCTGTCGATTTTGGACGAATTGCCCGCCGGAATGCATATCTGGTCGGTCGTCGGCCCCGGCGGGACAGTATTGGCCAATTCGGACCTGAATCTGGAAAATTCGCAGTTACCGGACGACGCCCTCGCCTGCGAACCGACCGCATCGGGGCACGACATCGCCGCTTACGTTCATTCCGGCGGCACGACTGGCATGCCCAAGATCGTCAGGCTCTCGCACCGCAACATGTCATTTCGGCACTGGTCGCTGCAACTCGCGTTCAAGTCGGTTCCAGGGGAGATCATCCTGCACGACACGCCGATGTTCCATGTCGGCGGGTTGACTGGACGCTGTCTGCCGCCCGTGGCGAGCGGAGCGAGCGTACTGATACCGAGCGTGATGGGTGCGCGCGATCGGCGCTATCTCGGCAACTACTGGAAATTCGTCGAGAGATACCGCGTTACCAGGCTATCGGGCGTGCCGACCACTTTGGCGGTCCTCGCGAAATCGCCTCCTCAAGGCGAAGACCTATCTTCGCTCAAGCCCTATTTCATAACCGGATCGACTGCCATGCCAGTAGCCGTGCGCGAAGAATTCGAGCGCATCTCTGGCGTGCGCGTGCTCAATTCCTACGGCATGACGGAAAATACTGCGAGCATCGCCATCGATCCGCGCGACGGGCGACCCAAAGAGGGAAGTTCAGGCCTCCGACTGCCGTATACGCAGATACGCGCCGCCGTTATGGATGAGCAAGGCAAAACAGTGCGTATTTGCGGCGTGAACGAAATCGGCATGCTGCAAATCAGAAGCGCCGGTCTTACCCCTGGATACCTGAATCCCGAACACGAGCGGGTCGCGCGCAGCGAAGACGGTTGGTTCATTACCGGGGACCTCGGTCGTATCGATGAGGACGATTATGTGTACGTGACGGGCCGTGCCAAAGACGTCATTATTCGCGGAGGACACAACATTGACCCTGCCCTCATAGAGGAACCATTGGTGCAGTCACCCGATGTATTGCTCGCTGCCGCCGTCGGCAAGCCGGATGCGTATGCCGGCGAATTGCCGGTCGCCTACGTGCAGCTTAGACCAGGATCGCGCGCGCGCAGCAGCGATCTGCTGGTATTTCTGGAAGGCCGCATCTCCGAGCGTGCCGCTATGCCTAAAGAAATCTATATTCTCGAACGGCTCCCTCTGACAGACATCGGCAAACCGAAGAAGAACGAACTCAGGCAGCGTGCGGCAGAGACGGAATTTGCCTCGTTACTTGCACGTGCGACGGAGCTCTCCTTGTACGATGATATTCGTCGCCTCGCGGTCAGCGTCGAGCCACATTCAACTCACGGGACACTGGTCAGTATCGCCGTGATCGGCGCTGCTGCGAGCGAACAAGACCTGCTCGCAGTTCGCATCAAGCAGATCATGGACCAGTTTTCGTTTGCCTACGCCATCGAATGGCGTTCCACGGCTCTAGCCTAATGATCGAGGATCGGCCATGAGTTCGAATTATCAATGCATTGTCTACGCGTCCAAGCCAGGCTATGCGTGCCTCACGCTCAACCGTCCGCAAGCGCTCAACGCGATCGATCCGCAGATGCTCGAGGAAATCAGCGACGCGGTGCGAACGGCGCAAGCCGACGATAATGTGGCCGCATTGATTTTGACCGGCGCGGGCGAGCGCGCCTTCTGTTCCGGCATGGATTTGCGCGCCTTCCAAAACAGGGCGGCGGCATCTACACCGATGATGTCGCGCGGTACGCGCCGCCGCGCCCCCGCGCATGCGCTTGCACTCATGAGCAAACCGGTCATCGCGGCAATCAACGGCCTTGCGTATGGAGGCGGGCTCGAACTTGCGCTGCTATGCGACATCGTGATCGCAGCCGAGCACGCGACGTTCGCGGCAGCCGAAGTATCGCGCGGCCTCATTCCCGGCAACGGCGCGACGCAGCGCTTGCCGCGCAAGATCGGTCTTGGCTTTGCCCTCGAGATGCTGTTGACCGGCCTTCCCCTCAATGCCGAGAAGGCGCTGCGCATCGGGCTCATCAACGACGTGGTCGCGCCGTCCGCCCTGCTACCCGCAGTCGAGAAGATTGCCACAGCCATCGGCGCAAACGGCCCGATTGCGGTCCGGATGGCGAAGGAGGCCGCACGACGAGGGCAGGAAATGCCCCTCGAAAAAGGGCTGGAACTCGAAAGCGATCTGCTCACGCTGGTGCAAGGCACGGACGATGCCAAAGAGGGCGTGCGCGCCTTCATCGAGAAGCGCAAACCCTGTTGGACTGGAAAATGACGCGCCGTGGCATAGGCCGCGGTACGAACCATCGCGAGCGCAAGACTTAGACCTGCAGTGGCTGCCAGCAGCCTGCGGGCTTGCACCGATATAACGTGCAGTAAGGCACGCCGCCTCTAGTCGAGACTGACGCCGGCTGCTCTTGCGACCTCGCCCCACTTCTTGTAGTCGGCAGCGATGAGCGCTGCAAATTCTTCGCTCGTGCCAGGCTTCGCTTCACCGCCGAGCCTCTTGATTGATCCTTGGAACTCAGGTGACTTGATCGCTTCGCTGATGGCCGACTGGAGTTTCCTGACTATCGCAGCAGGCGTGCCTGCCGGCGCCGCCGCGCCCGTCCAGTTGCGAAGCACGATATCCGGGTATCCCGATTCGATCATTGTCGGCAGGTTGGGAAATTCCGCAGATCGCGTCACGCCTGTGACTGCAAGCGCTTTTAGCCTTCCGTCACGGATCTGACCGATGGAGGCGGAAAGGTCCGTCATGGCGAATTGAACCTGGCCGCTCATGACGGCCGTGCTCATTTCCGAGCCACTGCGGTAGGGCACATGCACTATATCCATTTGTGCCTTCGCTTTCAGGAGTTCTCCCAAAAGATGGGCGGAATTACCAACGCCTGCCGAGCCATATGAAATCTTGCCGGGGTTGGCTTTGGCGTAGGCGACAAATTCCTGGATGGTGTTCGCCGGAAAGTTGGGGTGTGTCACCATTACGGCGCCCATGTCGGAGGTCTGAACGATAGGGGCAAACGATTTGGTGGGGTCATAACCCGGGTTCTTCATGGTCGCAGGCGCGATTGCATAGGTGGAAATATTTCCAATGAGTATCGTGTGACCATCCGGTGCGGCACCCGCAACCACGCGCGCGCCGATGACGCTGCCTGCGCCAGCGCGGTTCTCCACGATTACCACCTGCTTGAGTATGTTCTGTAACTGCGGCACCAGCATGCGGGCGACGACGTCCGTGGGCCCGCCAGCCCCGTACGGAACGATAAGCCTGATCGGCGCGGAAGCGCGCAATTCCTGGGCGTGCGCCGGAGCGGAACTGACGAGGCCAAAGATTGGCGCCATGCAAAACGCCATTGCACATCGAAGCAGCGATACCTTCAACTTCCGCATAATCATTTTCCCCTCCTTCTATGGATTTTTGGCCAAACCAAGGACAGTATAGTAGACCTAAATTCTCGACGGCCGCATGCGATCAAAGATGTCGGCTGACATGTCCCCTGTTTTGTTTGTGGCGGAGTGCCGCAGCGTTGACAATTCAACACGGCTCAGGTCAAATCGACGCGCGATGATTGCAGAGGATCGAGACGCCGTGAAGTTCATCTAAGGTGCGATGCAACGCTCAGTCTAGGACAGGGGGAGACAGGAAATCATGGATTTAACACTTCCAGAAGAACTAGTGCTATTGCGCGACACGGTCAAACGTTTCGTCGACAAGGAATTGCGCCCGCTTGAAAAAGGCATCGAAGAAGCGGGTAAAGCCGATCCTGAGGTTTTGCGCTCACTGCGCAAGCGCGCCGCAGATTTTGGAATCTATGCGCATAACCTTCCTGTCGAAGTGGGCGGCGGCGGGCTGAGCGCGATTGGCCAAGTAGTCGTGGCGCAGGAACTCGGCCGCACGACGATCGCGCTAAGCCGGACTGCGGGATACGTGCCTGCCCTGCTGGCCTATTGCCGTCCGGACCAGCGCGATTGGTTTCTCGATCCGCTCGTGAAGGGCGATAAGTTTGTCACCTATGCGGTAACCGAGCCGGACGCCGGATCCGATGTGGGCGCGACCAAGACGCGCGCGAGGCGCGTGGACGGCGGCTGGGTGCTCAACGGCGGCAAATGCTATGTATCAAATGTGGACATTGCCGACTGGGTTATCGTGGTCGCCGTGACAGATCCCACGGCGTCAATCAACGGACGATTTACCCTGTTCATCGTCGATAAATCCAATCCCGGCTTTCACTTCATGCGCAACATCAGAAAGCTTGGATGGCGCGGGGCCGAGTTTTGTCAATTTTCTCTTGACGAATGCAAGGTGCCCGACCACTGCATCATAGGCGCGGTGCATGGTGGATTCGAACTGATCATGCTGGCAATCAATCTCACGCGTATTCACCTCGGTGGCATCTATGTAGGCATGGGTGATGAGCTTAGAGATCACGCGGTCAATTACGCCAAGCAGCGCAAGACTTTCGGCAAGCGCCTGGCGGATCATCAGGCCATTCAGTTCATTCTGGCCGACATCGATTGCGAGCTCGAAGCGTCGCGTCTTCTTGTGTACGCGGCAGCCGATGCTTACGACAGGAAGCGGCCCGATATGCGTATTGCCGCTTCACGGGCCAAATTGTTCGCCAGCGAAATGGCGTTCCGAACCGCAGATCGTGTCCTTCAGATTTATGGCGCTGCGGGGGTCACCGCCGACTACCCCATCGAGCGCATGTTTCGCGATTCGCGTCTGTTCAGGATCGGTGAAGGCACCTCGGAAATGCAGCGCATCCAGATCGCGCGCCACCTGTTGCGCTGAGCCTGGTCGCGCAGGTTGATAGGGGTGGTCGCAATGGACGCACAGCCGGAATTTCTGTCGGAGCGACTCGATTCGATATTGCGCCTCACGATCAACCGGCCGCGCGCGGCCAACGCCATCAACGGTGTTGTGACCGATGGCGTCGTCTCCGGTCTTGCGCAAGCGAGCCGTGACGAGGGTATCCGTGCGGTTATCCTGACTGGCGCCGGCGATAGGGCTTTCTGCGCCGGCCGTGACCTCAAGAATCCGCAGAATCTGAGCCCGGTGGCGCTCAATCGCCTGAGGCGGGAAGAGTCGCTTGCCTATACCCGGGCCTTGATGTCGTTCGACAAGCCGCTGGTAGTCGCACTCAACGGGGTCGCGCTAGGTACCGGCCTGATGCTTGCGCTACACGCCGACCAGGTTGTTGCGGCAGAGCACGCAGCGATCGCGCTGCCAGAGATCGACATCGGAATCGCAACATTTCTGGGCCATACACTGGTGGCGGAGCTTGCGGGCAACGGCTTGGCCAACGACCTCGTGCTGACCGGGCGTCGCATCACTGCGGCCGAGGCATTGCAGCGCGGACTGGTGCATTCGATCGTGCCATTCGACCGCTTGGCGCTGGAGGCTGAGGCGCGCGCCAACCTGCTGGCGGCTAAGCCTGTCGAAACATTTCGCGACGCCAAGGCTTGGATTCTCAAGCGCCGGCGCGTGGCCGTTGAGGCTGCCTACCGGGCGCACGACATGCTCGAGGCCAACGCGCGCAAGGATTGAAGCGTCTAGTCACGCGCGAATGCAAGAATTTGTTCGGCGCGTCTTGCATTGGCGTAGTCCACCATCATTCCCTCAAACTGCACCGCGCCGAGACCTCGTGCCTCCGCAGCGCGAAACACTTCCAGGAGTTTGCGCGCACGCTCGATCTCCTCCGGCGTCGGTGAAAATACCTTGTTGATTGCTGGAACCTGACGCGGGTGAATGGCAATCTTTCCATTGAATCCGTACGTGCGCGCCAGTTGCGATTCGCACTCAAGCGCCTCGTCACTCGTGAGGTTCATGAAGGCGCCGTCCATAAGCCATACGGCTCTTGCCGCTCGCGCGTCGCACACGAACTTGCCGCGCGCATAGGTGAGAGCCGTTCCTTCGGGCGTCCATTGCCCGCCAATGTCGACCATGAAATCGCCCTCTTCAGCGCTGGCCAAGGCGGCTCCGCGCACCCGCGGGGCCGCGCGAACCAGATCGTAGAGATTGCGAAGTCCGAGACTGCTCTCGACCACGACCATGACGCTGATGCTGTTTGTTTCAATTCCATTGGAACCCTCAAACTCGGCGAGAAGGCGCTCCACAGACCGCACTTCGTCAATGTTCTCGACCTTGGGCAAGATCACCGCCTGCATGGCGTGGGGCGCAAGGACCGACAGATCTTTTTCAAGTACCCCTAGCCCGGGATGATTCACGCGAATAAACGTGAGCTGATCCGGGCTCTGGCGCAGCGCGCTGGCCACGTGCAAACGAGCTTCGTCCTTCGCATGCTGCGCCACCGAGTCCTCGAGATCCAGGACGAGCGCGTCCGCACCAGCGACTGCCGCTTTAGGGAGGAATTCCGGTCGGCTACCGGGAACAAAGAGAAGGCTGCGTATCGCGGGAACTGAAGGCATGGTGCATTCGCAAATCGTCGTATGAAAGACTGTAAGATCGCTTGCTGGCGAACAAGGACCGCTAATCGATCTTGATGTTGGCGGCCTTGATGACCTTGAGATACTTGGCCATGTCCGATCGCATCAGCGCGCCAAACTGATCCGGGGTGGAAACGAAGGTGTGCATTCCTTGACCGTCGAATATCTCCTTTGCCGCGGGCGTAGCCAGGATCGCGCCGATCTCGGTGGAAAGTTTGTCGATGATCTGTTTCGGCGTGCCGGCCGGCGCAAGAACGCCGTTCCATGTCTTCACGTCGAATGCCGGCAACCCGGCTTCAGTGAAAGTCGGCATCCGCGGCAGAGCGGTAAGGCGGGTTTCGCCGGTCACCGCGATGCCTTTGAGCTTGCCGCTCTTCACGTGCGCAATGATGTTGATCGGGACCGAATAGAACATCTGCACCTGGCCACCGATGAGGTCGATCGTGGCCGGCCCGGCTCCTTTATACGGAATGTGCTGCGTCTTGACCCCCGCTATGATGTTGAACAATTCGCCCGATAGATGGGTCGGGCCTCCCGCGCCAGAGGATGCGAAATTGAGTTGTCCCGGCTTGGACTTGGCCAGCGCGATGACCTCTTGCACCGTGTTGGCAGGTACGGAGGCGTTGAGCACCAGCACTTGCGGACTGACCCCAAGTGTCGCAATCGGTGCAAAGTCCTTGATCGGATCGTAGGGAGTCGTGGTCAGGTTGGAAAGTATCACGTGGGTGCTGGCGACAAGCAGTATCGTATAGCCATCGGGCGGGGATTTGACCAAGGCTTCGGTGCCGATTATGGTGTTGCCGCCGGGACGGTTGTCGACGAAAACCTGCTGGCCCCAGCGCTCGCTCAGCTTCTGCCCGACAAGGCGCGCCATTACGGTAGTGCTACCCCCGGGGGCATAGGGCGTAATGAAGCGGATCGGTTTGTTCGGATACGCCTGCTGCGCGGCAGCAGAGGCCGCGACAGCCATCAATATGCTCAAGGTCAGCATGCGCGTCGCTGCAAGCGGTAATCTAATCACGGATCCTCCTTGTATGAAAGCGGTTAAATCGTGCCGCAATGAATATCGCCGCTAGGTGGCATCGAGCTAGTCCGTGGTGTTTCGCATCAAGGACGCGAATAGTGTTGTACGGGCGAGCGCGGCGAACTGCCATTTTGCGCTCGACGTTGCCGTCTAACAAGCCGATCAGCGCGTTGCGGGGTTATTCCCCGCTTAGCGTCCGCGAAACACCGGTGTTCGTTTCTCGACGAACGCCCTGATGCCTTCTCTTGCGTCCTCGGTTTCCCTGCAGATGCTTTGCGCAAACGTCTCGAACTCCAGCGCAGCGCGCAAGTCCACGCCCTGGTTGTGCTGGATCGCGCGCTTGGCGAGCTGGATCGCGACGGGCGGACCGGCAGCAATCTTGCGCGCGAGCTTATAGGTCTGCGGCAGGAGTTCGTCGGGTGCGACCACCGCATTCACGATGCCGAGCTTGAACGCCTCGGTCGCGTCGATAGCCTCCCCCGTGAAGATCAGTTCACAGGCCTTCGCAATCCCTACCATGCGAGGCAGGAAATAGGTTCCTCCCCAGTCAGGGTGGAGCCCGCGCTTGACGAAAGCCTGAGAAAACCTTGCCGCAGTCGACGCGACACGCATGTCACAGGCAAGCGCAAGATTCATTCCGGCGCCTGCAGCCGCACCGTTGACCGCCGCAATCACCGGCTTCTGGCAATCGCGCATGGCAAGTATGATCCGATCGCGTAACGGTGCGAAACGCTCACTTGGAGGCGGCACTTCGCCGCCCTTTTCACGTTCGTTCATGGACTTGACGTCCCCGCCGGAGCAAAAGCCGCGTCCAGCGCCCGTGATCACCAGCACGCCGACGTTCGGATCGCTCGCGGATCGTGTGATGGCGTCGTAGAGGTCTTCCCGCAGCGTGCCGCCCAGGGCATTGAGTCGCTCGGGTCGGTTCAAAGTGAGCGTTGCGATCTTGTCCTGCACATCGTACAACAAGCACTCGTATGCCATTATTGGTTCCTTTCTTGTTCGTCAGGTTTGCGATCGTATATTCTGGAAGAGCTGTCTCTTGACGTTCAAGCGCAACCACGCGCAACTGCAGACTAACGATGCGGAGCACGCGGCGAAATTCTACGTCGACACGTAGAGTGTTCGAATTGTAGGCCATGCAGGAGACCGCGGCTACCGCCTGCAATTGCCTTCGTACCCACCGACATTGCCAAATGTGCGATTGCGGGAGCAAACTGTGGCCCATCGCCACGCCTTTGGCTCTCTGCTCGGCTCATCGGCACTACAAGCGGCGCGGCAATTGCGGCATTGATTTCATGTGGGAGGAACGGTGCAAGCCTGCTTCGGTGCGGGTTCGCGCGGTGGGATGGCAGCAGTAATTGTCGTAGAGAATGGATCGACGAGTGCTCTATTTTGTCACTGACGGAGGAAATAACATGATGCGCACGATATTGGTGGCACTACTTGCGGCAACAAGCATCGGAAACGCGTCCGCGCAAGGCAACTACCCCGATAAGCCTATCCGCTGGATCATTCCTTATGCGGCGGGTGGCGGGACTGACGTAATCGCGCGCCCCCTGGCGCTGAAACTCGGGGAGGTGCTGGGTCAAACTATAGTCTATGAGAATAAACCGGGTGCCGGCGGGCTGATCGCGGGCGAATATGTGGCCAAGTCTGCGCCGGACGGGTACACGCTGCTGGTGGGCAGCGGCAACACGCACGTATTCGCGACCTTGCTGAACAGCAAGGTTCCCTACGACCCGGTCAAGGACTACGCGCCAGTTACCAATTTCGTCAACGTGCCCAACGTTCTGGTCGCGCACCCGGCGTTTCCGCCTAAGACCGTGCAGGAGCTCGTCGCCTACGGCAAGTCCAACCCAGGGAAGATCAATTGGTCATCCTCAGGCAACGGCGCCGGTGGCCACCTGGCTCTGGTGCTGTTCGCGCAGGAGGTCGGCATCAAGGTTCTGCACGTTCCTTACAAGGGCGCTGGGCCCGCGACGACCGCAGTGCTGGCCGGCCAAGCCGATTTGCTGTTTGCCAATACGGGCGTGTTCCTGCCTCATATCAAGGCGGGCAAGCTGCGGCCTCTGGGCGTGACCGCGACGGAGCGTATCGGAGTGTTGTCCAATGTCCCCACGTTTGCCGAATCCGGTATTCCGGGAATTCTATCCAGTACCGACTACGGACTGCTCGCGCCTGCAGGCACGCCGCGGCCGATCATCGACAAACTGCATGATGCACTGGCCAAAATCATCAAGTCGCCCGAATCCGTCGCGAGGCTCGCCGGCGTCGGCGCCATCCCAGTTGCCAACACGCCGGAACAGTTCGCCGAGCATAACCGGCGCGAAGTGGAGAAATGGGGCAAGATCATCAGGGAAAATAACATCAAGGCCGACTGATAGATCGTAACTATACGAGGGGCCGAGGAAGGGGCGGGACCCTTCCTTTCCCGGCCGGCTCCTTCTTGCTCCGCTAAGTCGGGCAATAACGGTTATGGGGGCCCTAATAACACAAATTACTTATCGAGCTTGATGTTGGCGCTCTTGATGACTTTTGCCAGGGTAGCCAGGTCCGCCTTTATCACCGCGGCGAAGCGCTCAGGTGTGGAAATGAGCGGCGTCATCCCTTGGGTAGCGAGCGTCTCTTTTACGTCGGGCAATTTCAAGATTCTGGCGATCTCGGCGGAGAGTTTGTCGACGACGGGCTTGGGCGTGCCGGCCGGCGCAAGTATCCCCTGCCAGAATCGGACATCGAAACTCGGCAGGCCGGCCTCGGCGAAAGTCGGCACCTGCGGCATCGCCGGCGAGCGGACCTCGCCGGTGATGGCAAGGGCTTTGAGTCGGCCGCTCTTGATATGGGAAATGGTGACGATCGGCGGGGAGAAATAGAATTGGATCTGGCCGCTGATCAGGTCGGTCAGGGCCGGCCCAGTCCCTTTGTAGGGAACGTGCTGGGTCTTGATCCCCGCCTCGGTGTTGAACAATTCAGTCGCCAGATGCCCTGCCCCTCCCGCGCCCGACGTCCCGTAGTTGAGCACACCCGGCTTGGCCTTCGCCAGCGCAATAAACTCTTTCAGCGTATTGGCGGGCACTGCGGCATTGAGTGCCAGGAAATACTCTGTGGTCACGAGGGTGGCGACCGGCGCGAAGTCCTTGACTGCGTCATAGGGGGTCGTGAACAGGTTGGGATTGATCACGTGGGCGGTGTTCACGATCATGATCGTGTGACCGTCGGGCGGGGATTTCACCAATGCTTCGGAACCGATGATCGTGTTGGCGCCGGGGCGGTTGTCTATGATCACTGGTTGACCCCAACTTTCCGTAAACTTCTGGCCGATCAGACGGGCCACCACGGTGGTGCTGCCGCCGGGCGGGTAAGGGCTGATAAAGCGGATCGGCTTGCTGGGATAGGCCTGCTGCGCAGCACTAGTGCCGGCTATCGCCATCAACATGCCCAATGTCAGCATGCGCATCACTTTGAATGAGAAGTTATTCACGGGTCCTCCTTGTATCCATGCAGCTAAATCGTGCTGCAATTCTGTTGTGAAATAGAACCGAATCCGATGCTTCTAAGCCCGTTCTCGATCTTGATTTCGACGCTCGCGATGACTTGAGCGCGCTTGGCTGTGCCTGATCTTATACCGGGCCGATCAATCGCGCTCGCGTCGTTCGCTTGCGCGCGTCGCCTGCGAAAACGGCAGACGTCGAAGCTCAGAGCGCCGACGCAGGAGCATTTCCGAGCGCAGCCGCCCAACTGCCATCGGCGGCGGCTTCACTTCTTCAGGTATTGATGACCGGCCATGATGGCCTTGACCGCTTGCAGTCCGCGCGCATGCAGAAGCTGCCCGACACGATCATCTTCCTCGGCGAGCAATGCTTTCGCATTACGCACCACCTCTTCCAGCCGGTCGGCGGGAAATTTCACCGCTCCGTTCTCGTCCATGTGGATGATCTCGCCAGGCGCCACATCCATGCCGGCGATGCTGACCGGCACCTGCACGCCATGCACGGCCTGCGGGCCATGCCCCGCGCAAATCCCCCGAGTCAGATACTGGAAATTCATGGGCCGGATCTCGTGTATGTCGCGCGACGGACCGTTGGATACCGCACCGATAGCGCCACAAGCGCGCATCGAAGAGGTCATGTTGCCGCCCGAGAGGCCCACCTTGTCGGCGATGTCAGCGGGGAACTTCTGCTGGAAACAGAATATGGAGGGCTTGCCTAGCTTGTCCATGGCTTCCAGCACATTCATTAAGGAAAGGCTCTTGTAGGTCGGATCGGGCAGACCGTAAGTGCACGTCACCGCGTAGCCCGCGATAGGCCCCAGTTGTGGATACCAGCACGAGAGCGTGTGGTTCGTGTACCAGTTCTCGGTCCACGGATTGTAGATTTCCAGGCAAAGGGGGTTTCCTGGATAGGTCGCGACCACATTGGTTATGGTCGGCGTATCGATCTTCTTCAACTCCTCCAGCAGTTCCACTTCGGTCATCGCATCGCCTCTGTCTTCAGGGAATTCAACGGTATCGCTCGGAGTATCCTGGAACTGGTAGGCGCAGTCAATTTGCGTAATAAGCCGTTGCGAAATGGATTTTGCAACGGGCCGATCGAGGAGAGCATGAGGGGATGTATCCCCTCATATTAAGAGGAGATCTGAGCCAGCAGGGGGGCATGAGATAATTCAGGAAGTCAGCAACTTACATGAACGGCCCCATTCTGCAGCCCAATACCCCCGAACAGAACAACGCGCAACGCCAAGTCACACGCAGCGAGTTCCTGCAGATCTTCACCGCGGTCATGCTGCCGATGTTCATGGCGATGATAGACCAGACGCTGCTCGCAACCGCCACGCCCATCGTGGCGGCGGATTTCGGCAATCTTTTTGATACATCCTGGATCGCTACCGCGTACTTGCTCACTGCAGCCGTGATGGTCCCGGTCTATGGCCGGCTCGGAGACCGGCATGGGCGACGCAACGTACTCCTCGTATCGCTCACGATTTTTGTATTGGGCGCGACATTGTGCGCCGTGTCACAGTCTATGCATCAGCTGATCGCCGGCCGCGCGCTGCAGGGCTTCGGTGGCGGCGGACTCATGTCGCTCTCGTTCGCTCTGATCGGGGAACTCGTTCCGCCGCGGCAGCGTGTCAGCTACCAAGGCTATTTCGCGATCGTCGCGACCGCGGCCAATGTCCTGGGTCCGGTCCTCGGAGGTCAAGTGGTGGCGCATGCCAGCTGGCGCTGGCTGTTCTTCGCGCACCTGCCGCTCGGCGTGTTGGCGGCGTGGCGACTGGGACGCCTGCCCCACGGCAGACACAATCCAGGCGCGCCGGGTGTGACCGATCTGGTCGGCCTCGCGTTGTTCGCGCTGGGTACCGTCTTGCTGCTGTTCGGCTTCTCGTCCGCCGGACACCGCTTTGCCTGGTTGTCCTGGCAAACGGCCGTATGCCTTGGCGTCGGAGTGCTGACATGGACCGTGTTGCTTTTGCACGAACACCGGCAGCGCGCGCCTTTTTTTCCAGTCGATCTGCTGCAGATCCGCGGCATGAGCATGTCCCTGCTGACTGTCATCTGTTCCACCTTCTGCCTGCTCGCGCTGGTATTTTATCTGCCGATCTATTTTCAACTTGGCTTACATACGGGAGCGGCGCAGGCGGGTCTGCTGTTGATGCCGGTGCTGCTCGGCTTTGTCGCGGGCGGGGCATTGGCCGGCCGCCACGTCGGGCGGACGGGGGAGCCCAAACCGGTTCCTGTTGCCGGGCTGACGCTGGCGGCGATCGCAATGCTCGCACTCGTTATCGCACCGACAAACAAGGTGCTGGTGGCGACGCTGGCTTTCGTAGCTGGGCTTGGTCTGGGTCCGACGATGCCGACTGTACAAGTGATGGTGCAGACCATCGCCGGCCACGACAGATTGGGCGCCGCTACCGCACTCGTGATTTTGGCGCGCACCCTCGGTGCGGCGCTGGGCACCTCGCTCATCGGAGCCGTCGTATACGGTCTAATGCCGCATGTGGACTTATCGCAATTGGTGCGTCATGCGGCTGTCTGGAACGAACCGGACAATGCGCAGGTGGTAAGGGCTTTTCACGTCGCGTTCTTTGCCACGGCGCTCGTAGCTGCATTCGGTGCGCTCAGCGCAAGCCGAATGCCGAAGGTGCGGCTCTAGACCAAGAGTTTATTTCAAAATGAGGGGATATCCGCCAAGGGGACTTCCCTGGCGGCAGCATTTGGTTTCATGCCATTCGGGGCCTGGGTGGGAACGCAAGGGTCCCACCTCGTCCTCGGCCCCTCATGCTCCCCTAAATCGGGGGCCATTTCGGTAATTCTGAAATGGCCCCCAGGACGATCAATACTGCAATTGAATGTTGGCGGCCTTGATGATCTTGGCGTACTTGGCCATGTCCGCTTTCATCAGTGCGGCAAATTGGTCGGGGGTGGAGATGAAGGGGTACATCTCCAGCGCCGCCAGTCTTTCCCTGATGTCAGGCATGTTCAAGATTCGCGCGATCTCGGTCGAGAGTTTGTCGATGATCTCCTTCGGCGTGCCAGCCGGCGCGAGAACCCCGAACCAGGTGTTGACGCCGAATCCTGGCAGACCTGCTTCGGTGAAGGTCGGTATCTGCGGCAGCGATGCCAGCCGGTTCTCACCGGAGACGGCGATGCCTCTGAGTCTGCCGTTCTTGATATGCGCAATGACGGCAATCGAATTCTGGAAGGACAACTGCACTTCACCCGCGATGAGATCGGTAACGGCCTGCCCTCCCCCTTTGTAGGGGATGTGTTGCATCTTTACCCCTGCGAGAAGGTTGAACAATTCGCCGGCAAGATGCTGCACACCACCAGCTCCAGGCGACGAGTAATTGAGCTCGCCAGGCTTGGACTTCGCCAAGGCGATGAACTCGCGCAAAGTATTGGCCGGCAGCGAAGGATGAATCACCAGCACTTTCTCGCTGCTGGTGAGGGTCGCAACCGGAGCGAAGTCCTTGATCGGATCGTACGGAACCGGGTTGAGAATGGTATGGGTTGCGGTCGTCATCAAGATCGTATAGCCATCGGGCGGCGATTTTGCCAAGGTTTCGGTTCCGATGATCGTGTTGCCGCCGGCGCGGTTATCTACAATCAGTTGCTTACCCCAGCTTTTGGTCAGTTTCTGTGCAATGAGACGCGCCAATACGGAGGTATTGCCGCCAGCCGCATAGGGAAGGATGAAACGGATCGGCCTGCTGGGATAGGCCTGCTGCGCGGACGCGAAGCCGGCAAGCGCTGTGAGTAGTCCTGCGATCAGTATGCGCGTCACGACGACAGGGAATTTCATCATGTCTTCCAAGATCAAGCTTAGTAATCCATGCAGACCGGCTACGCCCGCGGACCAGCACTCGCGAACTCACGCAGGCTACACCCTCGCTCACCAGGCTGCCAAGCACCACCTTGTACAATGGGGTTTGAGTCTGAGCGGAGGGCGTGATTCCAACCGGCGGGCAACATTGTGGGCGTAACCCATCACAGGCGATAGTTACAGTGTGAGCGGTGAGCACATAAGTAATAGTCCTGCCGAACGGCCCTATCTTTTCGGGGCTCACCAAGAAATTATTCAACGAACTAACAATTCGGGACACACGCTTTGGGCACATCTAACTCTAGCAGCCGCCAGATTGTCTTATTGCAGCTTCGCCTCGGCGCCATAGCGTGGATCCTGGCGCTGCAATTCTTCCTCGCCCAGATAATCGTCGCGTTCGCGTGGTCGACTCCTTTTAGCCTGGCGGCGCGATTCATCAGCGACCTCGGAAACACGGCCTGCGCCTTCTACCCATCCGGCTCAAATACCTTTGTCTGCTCCCCCCTGCACCTTGGAATGAACGCCTCCTTCATGCTCCTGGGTTTGACCATGATTACCGGCGCAGTACTTACCCGCGACGCCTTCTCCCCCGGATGGCAGCGCGCAGCAGCGATCGTTTTATTCGCCATGGCAGGCTTTGGTGTCATCCTCGTCGGCCTCTACCCCGAAAATGAGAACATCACGCGTCACGCGACGGGCGCCGGACTCAATTTTGTCGCCGGTAATCTAAGCCTCGTCCTCTTTGGCGTCGCCTTGTCTCCCATCGCGCGGCGCAGGTCACTCTCGCGATTCAGCATCGCCGCCGGCACACTCGGAATGGTGGCCACGGGCTTGTTTGTGTCAGAACGGTATCTCGGCCTCGGCCCCGGAGGAATGGAGCGGCTCGCCGCATACCCCATTCCGATCTGGCAGATCGTCACGGGACTCGCCTTCTGGCACAGCGCGATCGGCCCGGCAGGCCCGCCAAAATAGCGCCTGGAGCAGACGCGCGCTGCGGAAAATAGTCCATAACAACGCGAGGGTTGACTTCGGATACCCAATTTCTATATTGCAGTATGAAGAGCACTGCGTAGGAGCTGGTCAATTTCAAGGCCTCGAAGGTTCTGCCGCAGACTGCCAAATGCAGCCCGCATAAGAAAGGAGATCCGAGATGAAATTCATGGCGACATTCCATTGGAAACCGGACACGAACACACAAAATGAAGCTATTTCTCGCTTTAGAAAAACAGGTGGACAACCTCCCAAAGGAGTCAAACTGCTTGGACGATGGACGCGGGCTGACTTTGCTGGCGGATTTGACTTGCTGGAGAGTGAAGATCCTCAGGCGCTGGTGGAGTTCGCGTTGATGTGGAGCGATCTTATGGAGTTGAATATCACCCCGGTCGTGGAAGATGCCCAACTGAGCGAGGTTCTGCAGCGTGTTGGCAAGTAGCTACGCGGCTTGGTCCGGGTGCGCCGCGGCGGACCCGCGGCCGTCTCGATCTCGCTGCAATCCTATGCTGGCCGAGCACTCGCAAGGAACGGAGACACAATGATCAGGATCATGGCTCGAATTTCGTCGCGGCCGCAAGCAGAAATCCAGCTGCGGCAGATACTGCGTGACTTGGTCGATCCGAGCCGCAAGGAAGCGGCTTGCATCAGCTACGAGCTATTCCAGAACGAGGAAAATCCGATCGAGTTTGTCACTATGGAGCAATGGGCCGATCAGGCCGGTGCCGAAGCACATTCGACAACGCCGCATGTTGCTGATGCAATTGCCAAGGCCGGTAACCTACTGGCGCAACCGCCGCTCATCCAACGCTTCAAGCAACTCGCGTGAGTGACCAGGCCGGCCGTTCGGATTCGAACAATTTGGAGTCCGGCCGCTCGTTCGTGTCCGGCGGTGGTGTTCGCGTTGAAACGCAGATCGAGATTGACCGCTCGCCGCAGCAGGTATTCGATTATGTTTCCACGCCGGCGTTGTGGCATACCTGGCATCCGGCGACAGTCGAAGTGCGCAATGTACCAAACCGCCCGCTCACGACGGGCGAAACCATGCTCGAGCTGATCGCGGTCGCCGGGCGCCGCGACCAAGCCTTGTGGACCGTGCTGGCTTGCGCGCCACCGCAGCTCTGGGAAATTGCGACCGATACGACCAACGGTGTCGCACATATCGTTTATCGAATCACACCGAAGGCGGCTGGCTGCCGCTTCCATCGCACCCTTGAGTTCCGCTCGAAGCGTTGGCCGTGGCGGATGCTGGATTCGACCCTTATGCGCTGGGTACTGGACCGCCAGTCATCCCGAGCGCTCGTTCAGTTAAAGCAGGTGCTTGAACGCCGATGAGGTGACACTCTTGGCCTAATGCCGATACATCGAGATCCAGCAATTGAGGCCCTCGGTGGGGAATACCGGGGCAGATTAAATAGCGGCGGCGATCAATTCAACTGTTCGGCCCGCGCTGCATCGAGACCGGCTGCCAACGCTCGCGGTCTGATTCCGCCAGCACCGCCGGGTTGACGCAACTCATCGGCCATTTGCCGGCGAGCGCCAGCGCGAGTTCCTGCCCGACGCGGCGCTTGCGCGCGGGATCGAAGCGCGCGGAGGCCGACGAGACGTGCGCGCTGAGCGTGACATTGCGCATGCGCAACAGCGGATTCTCGGGGCGGGGCGGCTCCTCGTCCAGCACGTCGAGCGCGGCGTGGGCGATCCAGCCTTCCTGCAGCGCCTTGATCAGCGCCGCTTCGTCCACCGTCGGTCCGCGGCCGGTATTGATGAAGATCGCGCTTTTCTTCATCTGCGCGAAATGCCTTTCCGTGAGCATGGCGTGCGCTTCAGGCGTGGCGGGCGCATGCATCGAGACGAAATCGGATTGCTGCAGCACCTCTGACAGCGTCGCCGGCAGCACGCCGTGTTCGTGCATGATGGTCTCTTCGATGTACGGATCGTACGCCATCAGGCGCAGGCCGAAGGCTGTCGCGCGCCTGGCGACGGCGCGCGCAACGTGGCCGAACGCGATGAAGCCCAGCGTCTGGCCCAGCAGCCGCGGAATTTGCAGGAGCGCCGGGCGTCCTTCGCGCCAGCGCCCCTCGCGCACCATGCGGTCCTGCTCGATCACGCGCCGGAAACCGGCAAGCAGCAGCGCCATCGCGTGATCGGCCACCTCCTCGATGAACGTGTCGGGGCAGTTCGTCACCGGGATGCCGCGCGCAGTGGCGGCCGCCACATCGACCTGGTCGACGCCGACGCTCCCGAGCGCGATCACGCGGCAGCGCGTGAGGCTGTCGATGATCTTCTTGGTGATCGGCATGCCCTTCGCGTACATTGCGTCGACGTCCCTCGCAGCTGCAATGAAGGCATCTTCGTCACCGACCGGACCCTCGACGATCTCGGCATCCATGCCTTCGAGCGCTTCCATCTCGAAGTCGTAGCCGCCGCCCGCGGTCGTAAAGCTCGCGCCTGCCGGAGTGATGATCTTGAATTTCGCCACGCGTTGCTCTCCTCGGGATCGTATACGGGCGCACATCGCCAGCCCTCTAACAAGGCTACTTCGCTACTTCACCCGCTTCCTTGCGCGTGATGGCGATCTGCTCGCGCGCCGCCTTCGCCATGAGCCCGCTGTCGTTGGCAATGGTGACCAGGCGGAACCCCATGGCTATCATGCGCGCCGCATAGGCGCCGGTGGCGTTATGAATGCCCGCGAACTGGCCGCGCTTGGCGGTGGCCGCCACCAGCTTCTCGTAGATCTTGAAAATCTGCGGCTCCTCGCGATCGAGCATCGGCTTCAAACCGAGCGAGAAGCCAAGGTCGCTCGGGCCGATATAGATGCCGCTGACGCCGGGCACGTCCAAAATCGCATCGATGTTGTCGATCGCCTCCTGCGTCTCTATCATCGGGATCACCAGCACTTCGTCGTTGGCAATCGACTGGTACGGGCTCGCCTCGCCGTAGGCCGCAGCGCGGATCGGGCCGTTGCTGCGCTTGCCCTTGGGCGGATAGAGGCAATAGCTCACGAGCGCCTTGGATTCCGCCGGCGTGTTGACCATCGGGCAGATGACGCCCCATGCGCCGCCGTCCAAGACCTTGCCAACGATGCCGGGCTCGTTCCAGGGGACCCGCACCAGCGGCGTGATCGGATGTCGGTCCATCGCCTGCAAGCACTGCACCATCGACTGATAGTCCTGCACGCCGTGTTGCATGTCGACGGTGACGCTGTCCCAGCCGCACTGCGCCATCACCTCGGCCGAGAATCCGGACGGGATCGCGAGCCAACCGTTCACGCAGGCTTTGCCGGACTTCAAACGCGCTTTGAGCTTGTTCATCATGCTTTCCTTGGATTTGGGAAGTGGGAGATATGTCGATCCAGCAACGGCGGTCGTCGCCCCGACGACGCGGATCGCAATGATCGTGCGGCAGATTCTATCAGAGGAGCGATCAGCACGCCCGCGTCCGCCATGCGCATCACCGCGTTGAAAGCTCTCGTGGCGGCACCTGCGCTCAACGCTATACTGCCGCTTCGCACGAGGTCAAACCGGCATTGCTATCGGCTGAGACTAGGCGCAATATCCGCTGGGCGCAGGGCATTACCGCGCTGAATCGGCAGCAGGTCGCAGCTATCAACCGGGCGCGTAAACGAGAGGAATTGAATTTCCTACCACAACCTAAGGAGGATGAATGTTCGTCAACAAAACCAAGGCTAAACTGCAGCAGGGCAAGGCAGTCTGGGGCGTCATGGTCACGTTTCCGGCACCGACGCTGCTGGAGATGCTCGGCCCGCTCGGGTTCGACTGGGTCCTCTTGGACAACGAGCACGGCGACTTCACGGTCGCCAGTGCGGAGCACTGCATCCGTGCCTGCGACGTGGCGGGTGTCACGCCCATAGTCAGGCCGATCGCAGGACGGCCCGACATCGTGTCGCCGTTTATGGACCGCGGCTGCCAGGGCGTTCAGGCGCCGCACATCAACAACGCAGCCGAGGCAAAAGTGCTGGTCGACGGCATCAAGTATCCGCCATTGGGCAATCGCGGCTTTTTCCGCCGCACGCGTTCCAACGAACACGGCCTGGGCCTGCAGCCCGTGGAATACCTGCGCCGCGCCAACGAGGAAACCCTGGTCATCGCCATGATCGAGGAAGCCGAGGGCGTGCGTAACGTCAAGGAAATCGCCGAAACACCGGGAATCGACGTAGTGTTCGTCGGCACGGGCGACCTGTCGATGTCGCTGGGCTACGCCGGTCAGCAGACCCACCCGAAGGTGTTGGAGGCCGCCGAGATCTGCTTCAAGGCGATCAAGAACGCGGGCAAGATCAGCGGGGTGTCATGTCCTGAGGAGAAAACGGAGGACTATCTGGAACGCGGTGTTCGCTTCTTCCATTCCTCTGCGCATTACCTGATCCAGAACACCGGCACGCAATACATGAAGATGGTACAAGCTATGGCGAAGAAGCACGGCGCTTGAGCGCCGTGCTTCTTCGCCTCTGCCGCTGCGCGCTCGGCATTGAGCCATCGCGCAGCGATTTGCCCCGGCCGCACTCTATACTGATGCGCGCTCGGGTCGCTGTAGCTTCGATCCCTGTCGCCTAGGCACCAGGAGTTTGATGACCTCGGAGATGTCCTTGACGTTCTCCAGTTGCTGGATCATCTGCAGGGACTGCGCGATCTGATCGGCGGGCAGCACGCCGCGCAGGCAATCCTGGTACTTCGCCACGAGCTCGTCCCAGTCGGTGATTCCCTTGGATCGTCCGCCCTCGTGCTCGATGACCCGGCCATCGCGCAACGTCACTTTCAGATGCACAGTCATCTTCTCGCGGGCGGGGTCTTTGATCGTCTTGATCCTGGGCAGAAATGACCGGACCGCGCTGTTGTTCCTGACCCCCTCGTCGGTGAACTGCGCGAGCGATATCCTGCCCTCCACGATCATCGCCGCAAGCACGTATTCGAGGCTGAACTTTCCCTCGAGTCCGGACTGCGGGTTGGGGTGCACGAGCACGTGTATCCGCTCCGGGTCCACGGTGCATTCGACGCGCTCGACTTCATCGGCGCGGAACGGATGATCCTTGAGAACCTGCGCCATCGCATCCAGGGGACCGTGAGTGCTGCCGCAGCAGGGATATTTCTTCAGCCATATACCGGGGTCGAGCACGTCAAAGGGTTTGCCCAGGTTGTCGGTGGTTTTCTTGAAATCAGCCAGCCCGCGGCCGACAAACAGATTGCCGAAGCCGAAGTGACCTTCCAGAATCTCCCGGTCCGCCGTCCATCCGCCCGCGGCGAGCGAGGCGCTCAAGACCCCGTTCATCGCGGCCTGCCCGACATGTAAAGGCTTCGTCATGGTGCCGAAATTCTGCTTGATCGCGCTCGCCTGGGACCCGGCGATGCCAAGCGCCATTAGCATCTGCTCTTTGTTCAAGCCGGCGACCTTCCCGCAGGCGACGCACGCGCCAAACGTACCCAAGGTCGCGGTCGGATGCCATCCCAGGTTGTAGTGCGCATTGTTGACGCCGAGCCCGAGCTTGGTTTCGATCTCGACTCCGAGCACATAACCCAGCAGGACATCCTTTCCCGAAGCGCCGAGTTTCTCGCCGAGCGCGAGCACGGCGGCAAGGACTGGGGCTGTCGGGTGTCCGCCCATGTTCATGTTGATATCGTCGTAGTCGATCGCATGCGCCAAGGTGCCGTTCGCATACGCTGCCCAGGGCGCCGAGGTCCGATAGCCGTCGCCCCAGATGGTCGCAGCGGGATTGCCGCCGACATCCTTGGCGAGGGACACGATCTGCTTTCCGACCTCATGCTGGACTCCCGCAAATCCCGCAGCGAGGCAGTCGAGGAACGCCCACTTGCTGCGCTGATACGCTTCGTCGGGAACATCCTTCCAGCCGGTCCTGGTGACAAAATCGGCTATAGACTCCGTTGGTTTCATGATTTCCTGATCTCCGGTTAGATTACATCGGGATACTCGACGTGGCATGCTGCCCGCCATGATCGCGCTCGCGCCGGTTCCGGCGCTACTGCGTTAAGAACTTTCATCTGCCCCTGCTCCACGTGAGGTTAAGCATCGGCACTGCACGGCTTGCGCCAGCCCGCCAATTCGGACCAAGACTACATGGTCTCCCCGTAGCTTGCCAAGCACCGCCACTCAACCACGCGCGCGGGCATTGCAATCGGCGAAACGCTGGGGCAACATGCTACGCTCAAACAAGGGAGCATTCGTATGACACAACTCGTATTTCTCCACGGACCCGGCGCCGGCGCCTGCGCTGACGCGTTTTTCTATCAGAGCCGGCGTTTCCCGAGCAGCGTCGCGCCCACGTTGCCCGGTCACCTCGAGGGCACGCGCTGTCCGGACATCGTGCGTTACACGGAGTGGGTGCGCGGCTGGTTGTGGGCACAGGGCATGAACAGGGACCTCGTGCTCATTGGGTACACGCTGGGCGCGGCCATCGCGCTGCAATACGGGCTGGACTATCCGGACGAGGTGAAGGGCCTCGTGCTGATGACCGTTGCGGCGCGACCCAAGGTGCGTCCGCCAGGCACGTACGAATTGCGCTTGCGCGCCGCGAAGGACCAGAAGGTCTACGAAGAAGAGTGGATCGAGTATCAGCGACATGCGATGATGTTCGTCGAACCGGCGCTACGCGAGCGGCTGATAGAACGGCACCGCCAGGTGGGTCCGCTGTCGCAATACCACGACCTGAGGACGATCGACGCCTTCGACGTGCGCGAGCGCCTCGCGACGCTCAAGCCGAAACTTCTCCTTCTGCGCGGCATGAACGATCCTGGCAATCCCCCGGACTACGAACAGGAAATCCACGAGGCCGTGCCAGGCTCACAGTACGTAAGGCTTACCGCAGCGGGGCATTTCCCGCTGACGGAGAAGCCGGATGAGGTCAACGCACTGATCGAGGGGTTCGTCTCTACGATTAGATAGATGGGCCGGGTTACACGCCGCCCTGGCACTCGCTATTGACCGGCCAGGCAAGCAGGATGATCAATTGTCGAACTGCGGCAACGAGCGTTGTAAGTGAGTCTTATGGATATCACCGTCATTACCGATGCCGTGCAGAAAAACCCAGTCGGGGTGATATTCGCAAACGTGCTATTGCAGCAACTAGGCTTGCCGGTCCCGGTATTGCCGACGCTGCTGGTCGCCGGTAGCCTTGCAGCCTCCTCGGGGCAGGCCATACCGATGCTCGCAGCAGCCGTATTGGCATCGGTAATCGCAGACTGGATATGGTATCTGGCCGGGCGCGCATTCGGCTATCGCGTCCTGTCGGGATTGTGCCGACTATCGATCAATCCAGGCTCCTGTGTCTCGGAAACGGAGGCTCGCTTCGTCCGCTGGGGCGTGTGGTCCCTTGTCGTCGCCAAGTTCATCCCGGGCTTCTCCACCGTCGCCCCGCCGATCGCCGGGTCTCTTCGCATGCCGCTGCCGAGCTTCGTTGCGGCGGCCGGTCTTGGCGCCGCGATCTGGGCAGGCGCTGCAATTCTTGCAGGGTGGTTGATGCGTGCCGAAATTCAGGCGGCGCTCGATGTCATAGGCAGACACGAAACCACAGCCATCGCCGTGATCGTGCTCGGAATTCTCGCCTGGCTCGTATGGAAGCTACGGCAGAAATATCTGTTTGAACAGCAAGCGGCCATTCCTCGCATCACGCCGGCGGAACTGATGGCGGCCATGCGCTCGGACAAACCACCGTTGCTGCTCGATTTTCGCGGCGCGGCCCTGATCGCCCAAGCAGGCGCCGTAGCAGGCGCATCGCAGGCCAATCTGGACGATTTGCCCGGAGCAGTCAGCCGTTGGCCAAAACACGATCCTATCGTGACCTTGTGTGCGTGCCCCGAAGACGCCACGGCAGTGCGCGCGGCCCTCAGCCTGAACAAGCTGGGCTACACGTCGGTTCGCCCGCTTAAGGGAGGGTACGAATCATGGGTCCGTCATTTGGAGCTGCAAGGAGCATGAACGGCCGGGCAACCCGCAAGCAAACCTGCGCCGCTGATTGGCGCGCAAAGGTCTGGAAACGATATTTGCGGGTACGGCGTGCGCTTCCATAGTGACGGCACTCACACCGACGTGGCGCAGAAAGCAATAAAGGAGTAATGTTTCGAGCGTTTGATGAACGCACGCGAAGATGGCACTCTCCTGGGGAGGAGACGGCAAGACCGTAAATTCGGCGCGAGGCGCGGCTGCGGGAAGGTTCTTTCCGTGTCGCGAGCACAGGTTCGTGTACGCAAGTCGCTACGCGAGCGCGATCATTTCGCTTGAATCGATCCATGCGGCGATCGCTAAAGTGCAGCTGCCGAGCCATGGCCGGCAGGTTCTGTGGTGCCACATAACCGAGAATTTCAAGGATTGCTGGTGAGCGCCGGCGCTCGGTCGAGCGCACGGCAACTTAGGGGTGAAATACTTAGACACCCTATTTTGGAGGAGTAGACGATGCGCGGACGTGAAGTTTTCATGCAGAACCTTGTGGACCATGGGGTTCGACACATCTTCGGCAACCCAGGTACCACCGAGAACCCGCTGCTCGATTCGCTGGCGGATTTCCCGTCCATCGAATACGTGGTGCACCTGCACGAAGGCATCGCCGTCGGCGCGGCGAGCTACTACGCGCGCGCCTCCGGGCGCACCCCAGTGGTCAGCCTGCACGCGGCGCCTGGCCTGGGCAACGGCATCGGCATGATGTATAACGCCCTGAAGGCGAATGCGCCCATGATCGTCACCGCCGGCCAGCAGGATACGCGCATGCTGCGCCGGGAGCCCGTTCTCTCGCATGACCTCGCCGCGATGGCAGCCCCGGTAACCAAGTGGAGCACGCAGCTGCAATGCGCCGACGAAGTGGACGAAGTGATGCGCCGTGCGTTCAAGATCGCCAACGACCCGCCCTTCGGACCGGTGTTCGTCGCGATGCCGCTCGACGTGATGGAGCAGGAAACGGACAACGGACCGACCGCGCCCGGACGCCTGTACCGCGAGTCCGCCCCGGATGCGCGTGCGCTCGCCGATGCCTGCGCGTTGATCAAGGCCGCGCACGCCCCGGTAATCGTGGTCGGCGACGAGGTTGCACGCGCCGGCGCCACCACCGACCTGGTGAAATTAGCCGAGCGCATCGGCGCGCCGGTGTGGTTCGAAAGGAGTCGCGGTTTCATCTCATTCCCGAGTGCCCATCCGCACGCGCGCACCGGTGTGCCATTCGACGCGGCCACGATGCGCAAGACATTTGCCGATGCAGATCTGGTGCTGCTCGTGGGCGGCGCATTCTTCGAGGACCTCTGGTTCACGCCCGGTTCGCCGTTTCCCGCTGGTGCGCGCGTCGTGCAGATCGAATCCTCGACGCGGCCGCTCGGATACAAGCTTGCGGTCGACGTCGGCCTGGTTGCGAGCATGGGCGCGGCACTAGCCGGGCTTGACGCTGCGGTCGCGGCGGCAGTCGACGACGCTTGGCGCACGGCCGCCAGGCAACGCTGCGCGCAACTCGCCGCGGAAAAAGCCCAAGACACTGCGGCCTACAAGGCGCGCCTGGAGAAGGCGTGGGCACGCGCACCCATCTCGCTGCCACGCGCAATGGCCGAGCTGAGCAAAGCGACGCCGGCCAATGCCGTGCTCGTCGAGGAGGCGATCACCGCCAGAACGGACTTCGACGCGGCATTTCAGATTGACACACCCGACCAGTACTTGGGTGCACGCGGCGGCGGCATCGGACAGGGCCTGTCGGGGGCGATTGGCGCCAGCGTCGCCTGTCCCGGCCGCCCGGTCCTGTGCGTTTCTGGCGACGGCTCGGCGATGTACTCGATGCCATCGCTGTGGACGGCGGCGCATCACAACCTGCCGATCGTATTCGTGATACTGGCCAACCGAGAGTACCGGGTCCTCAAACAGAATCTCGACATCTATCGCGAGCGCTTCGACGCGCAATCGAGCAAACCATACCCGCAGATGGACCTGAATCAACCGGCCTTCGGATTTGTCGAGTTGGCCGCGGCCTCAGGGGTGACCGGCGTACGCGTGAGCAAGCCAGATGAGCTTGCCGGCGCGTTCCAGCAGGCATTCGCGGCGCGGGCGCCGCGGCTGGTGGAGATTGAGATTGAGCGCATGCGCTGAGCGCGCGTCACATAAAAACCCCTAAAACTTATAGGAGTTTGAATGGCTGGAGCTAGCTCGGAAAACTCCGGTCCGCTCCAGGATCAAACCCGAACTCGGCGAGCCGGTACATTGCCGTCACCGGCCTCGCCGAGTTCGTGGGGAGAAATGCCCTTACTCCCCAGACTCGTGACAGTCCGAATACATTTCGCAGGGTTCCGACGCCATGAAGGCAGATGGTTCCATCGTGGCACAGGCTTGCAGGCCCAGCGTTAAACCACACACCAGAATCAGAATGATTTTGCGAATGTTCATGATATACCTCCAAGATTACCCAAGAATACCTATTAAGAGAAAGAGACCCAGACTACAAGGACTTCAAATCACCCCTCCTCTAGTGAAGGAGTACTCGCCGTCAACAGTGAACACCTTCCATTGCGACCTTATTCCCAATCCCGTACTCCCGACACAAGAAACGCAGACAGGCTATGCTTGGTTAGAACGTCCCAAGCAAACAGGTTCCACCGCGCCTCTGATTCCAATTTCACTTTGATGAGAGGAACCAAACAATTCAAGCGCTTAGGCCAGTTTCGAACTAGCCCACTGGTTTCTTGAGAGGCTATAAAGACATACCCCGCCTGTGCAAGTTCCATAAGCGGTCATTCAACCGGGATCTTGCCCAGGCACAGCGGTTGCTATAGAGCTATAGCGGTAGTGGATTACCAGCGGCCCACCGCCGGGCCAAGGTAGCGACGCCCCATCGTCTTCGAGCCATGATGCCTGGGGGCCAGCGGCGCCTGCACCGCGACAGTGCCTGAGCGCGCGTACTGCACTATTCGTCGCGCCGCGCACCGGACCGTACCAATCGGACCGGCTGTTCGTGAGGAAGGCCTATTGATCGAGCTTGATGTTGGCTGTCCTGATGATCCTTGCGTACTTGGCGATATCCGATTTGATCAACGCAACGACTTGTTCAGGGCTCGAGATAAACGGCTCCATCCCTTGCCGCGCCAGGATCTCCTGGATGTCGGTCATGGCGAGGATTGCGGCCATCTCGCGCGACATCTTGTTGACGATTTCCTTTGATGTGCCGCTCGGCGCAACGATCCCATACCAATTCATCATGTCGTATCCCGGCAAGCCCGCTTCGGCGAAGGTGGGTATTTGCGACAGGGTCGCAAGCCGCGCCTCGCCGCTGATGGCGATCGCCTTGAGCTTGCCGCCCTTGATGTGATTGATGACGGATATGGGAATTTGGAAAGACAGCTGCAATTGACCTCCGATGAGATCGGTGACAACCGGCCCCGACCCTTTGTATGGAATGTGCTGCATTTTCGTGCCCGCCATGGTATCGAAGAGTTCTGTCGCCAAGTGCATCCCTCCGCCGATGGCCGATGAGCCGTAATTGAGTTGCCCTGGCTTCAATTTGGCGAGCGCGATGAATTCCTGCAGATTCTTCGCCGGCACCGAAGGATTGAGCACTAAAACGAACCTTGACTTGGCAATCGTAGCCACGCCGTCGAAGTCCTTGATGGTATAGAACATGAGGCGGGGAATCAGGCTCGGATTAGTGAGAAGCGGAGTCGATGCCAACAGGATGGTGTAGCCATCGGCTGCAGCTTTCGCGACGACAATTCCCAGACTTGCCCGGCGCCGGGCGATTCTTTCGGAACAACGCCGTAGCAGTGCGGTCTCAATTTTCACCGGGAAACCGGCGTCTACCACGATCAATCCTGTTCGAGGAGAATGACCATGCTTGCACCATTATCAATCGAGAATTTCGAGGTAAAGTCGCACGAGTCGCCAGACGAAGTCCGCACACCGAACAAGACGCGCGTCGAAGTTGTTCGCCTTGAGGCTTTTACGATAGGCCGTTTCCGCTTTGAACCTGGCTGGCGCTGGTCGGAATGCATAAAACCGGTCGTAAAGACCGAATCGTGCCTAGCGTCACACGTCGGTTACGCGGTTTCCGGCCGCATTACGGTCCGGATGAAAGACGGGACACAGAAGACCATCATGGCGGGGCAGTCCTATACGATTCCGCCTGGGCACGAGGCATGGGTCGAAGGCAACGAGCCGTTCGTGGGAATAGAAATTATGAGCGCGGAGAAATACGCGAAGCCATAAACTCTTTTCGAAATTCTTATTGCGCAGTACAAGCGCGAATCAAGGCGGCCGCCCATGTGGACGGCCGCTTCTCGCGACCATGTGGACACCGGTTCTCGTTTGATTGGCCGGATAGCCAATTGCTCCCGCTACTGCGGCTTGATGCCAGCCTCCTTCACGATCTTTTCCCAAGACGCAGTATCGGCCTTCAGGAAGGCATCCAACTGCGCGGGCGTACCGAAACTGGGCTCCACGCCCACCCTGGTCAGGTTATCGATTACGTCTTTCGACGCCAACGCCTTGCCTACAGCATCGCTCACCTGTTTCACCACATCGCCGGGCACGCCTGCAGGCCCAAGCAGGGCGAACCACGTCGGGATGTCCAGCATCGGATACCCGGATTCGATGAATGTGGGCACTTCAGGCATCAGCCCCGAGCGCTTCGAACCGGTAACGCCGAGCAGCTGGATCTTGCCCGCGCGGTAATGCGGCAAGGCGGTCACCATCGGCGCGAACAGCATGTGTGTGCGCTCGGCGATCAGATCGACGACGGCTTCCGTAGTGCCTTTGTAGGCAATCATCTGAATGTCAAAACCGGCCGCTTTCTTGAAGGCTTCCGCCAGGAAAAAGGTCGTACCAGTCGGCCCGCCGGTGGCGGCGTTATACTGACCCTGCCTCGATTTGAGCAACTCCGCCAGTTCCTTGATGTTCTTGGCAGGCATCGACTTCGTCACCATCAGCGTGTAGGGCAGATTGCCTATGCGTGCTACCGGAGTGAAGTCCGCAAGGCGGTAATTGACCTTCATGGTGTGCAGGTTGATGGAAAAGCTGGTGCTCGCGATCACCAGCGTGTAGCCGTCCGGCGCCGCACGGCGTACCGACTCGATAGCGATATTGCCCGAGGCACCAGAACGGTTATCTGCCACCACGCGCTGGCCAAGATATTCGGTGAGCTTGCTGCCAACGATGCGACCGACGACATCGTTGCCGGTGCCCGGCGGAAAGGGAATCAGCAGGCTGATGGGCTTGATCGGATAACTTTGCTGGGCGAACGCCGGCCCGACAATGCAGATCAGCGCGCCCGCAGCCAAGATTTGCGCAACGGCGGTCGGCATTTTCATTTCGCGTCTCCTCGGGTTTCCCGCTGCCTGAGTTACTTGTCCATCCAGACATGTTCCATCCGGTGATGCGAATAGTTGCCGTTGGTCGGCCTGACGTAACCCTTGACATACGGTTGCCAGCATGCCGAGCTTAGCCCCTGATACAAGACCACGCGGGCGACGTCCTGCTGCAGCCTCAGATCGAGTTCATTAACCAATTTCTTCCTCTTGACCGGATCGATGGTCGCGGACTGCGCATCGATCATTCCCTCGATCTCGCGATTGCAGTAATGCGTGTAGTTGCGTACCGCCCCGCACTTGTAGCCTTCGAAGAACGCGTTATCCGGATCGTCGATCGACGAGCCTTGCCTCTCGAAGGCCATGGCGTATGCCCCCTTCATGAACGCGCCCGTCACCACCGTGTAGTCCTTCTGCTCGATTTCCCCCTCGATGTAAATGCTGCGCAGTTGATCCGCGACTATCGCGGAACCCACCATGTAGACCTCGCTCGCCGTGCGCGTTATGAAAGTGGTCTTTAGCTTGTTGTTGGGCCCGTATCCCGCTTCCCGCATCAGCTTGCGTGCCTCCGCCCGATTGCGCTCGACGTCCTTGCCAAATCCGGGCACCGCCGCGAGCTGTTCGGGCGTGAGACCCCAGGTGCCGTACGGGGGCGACATGACGATGCCGCCGAGACGGGCGTCACCTTGCATAGCTCTCACGAATTCTCTGCGGTCGAGCGCGAAAGAAATCGCTTGCCGCACCTTGGGGTTGTCAAACGGCGCCGCCTTGGTATTGATCAGCAAGGTGGCCGTGACGTTGCCGGCATTCTTCTCGCAGACCGCTTTCGGTACCCGGGCGAGAATGTCTTTCTGAGAGTTCGCGTTCACGGTCGTGACGCCGCCCGTCAGGTCGGATTGTCCCGATATGAACTGCAGAACCCGAGTGGCCTGACTCGGCATGATGCGCCATTCGATCGCGTCGAGGTAAGGCCGCCCCGGCTTCCAGTAGTCAGTGTTCTTCACCAGGCGTATCACGTCGTTCGGCTTGTACTCCGCCACCTTGAACGGCCCGGTTCCGATCGGTTTCTGGCGCATCACGCGCCCGTCGACATGGCAGGGGTAGACCGGCGACCAGCCGCTCGCAAGGAAGGACAGAAAGGACTGCTGCGGGCGCGTGAGCGTGAAGCGGACCTCGTACGGCCCGAGGACCTCGACTCCCTTCAAGTTTTCATACCAGGTCTTGCGCCCATTCTTGCGCCAATTGGAAGTCCGCTTCTCCATGATCATGTCCCAGGTGCACTGGACATCCGCGCTGGTGAACGGCTTGCCGTCGTGCCACTTGACGCCTTGACGCAGCTTCAGCGTGAGCACCAGGTGGTCCGGGCTCCAGGACCACTCGGTGGCGAGGTCCGGCACGATCGACTCGGCGCGCACCACCTTTTGTTGCTGATCGAAGACGACGAGATTGTTGTACACCGGCATGAAGGGTTGGAGTGTCGCTAAGGACGATTCCTCCAGCAAGGACGCGCTAGCCGGGTTCGCGGCCTGCGACATCCGCATCGTGCCGCCCGCCTTCTGCGCAACGGCAGCGGTTGCGAACGACGCGATGACTATCAGCAAAAGCCACTCGGGGACTGAACACTTGAGTTTCATAGTTCTCCTCCATCCAGTTATCTAGTTATGATCCTTTCCGTGATTGCCTGAGTGCGCGGCACATTCACAGATCCGGTCGGAATGCCGGGCCGCGCCGACGCGGCAGGGAAAAGACAAGCCATCGTACCGCAAAACGGTTTTGGGGGAGTATGGTCAAATAGCGTACCTCGCGCCGCGATATTGCAGGGACGTCAGACAAAATCACGCGGCTATCTGCCGCGCTATCAAAGGTGGGAACATGATCGACGAGCGCATCATCGGAACTTGGCGGCTCAAGAGCACGAAGGGTGTCGACGACAGCGGCAAGGTGCTGCCGCCGCCTTATGGACCTGCTCCCAACGGTGTCGTGTGCTTCCAGGCCGACGGGCGTATGTACTGCGTTCTTTGCGACGGCCGCGCCGAACTGCAAGCCGGCGAGCCGCGGCAGTTCATGTCCTACGCCGGCAACTACACGTTCGACGGCACCACGCTCTTGACTCGCGTCGATGCCGCATCGGACGCAAGCCGCATCGGCGGCGACCAGTTACGTAACGTGCGCTTCGAGAACGGCGGCATGGTGCTTGCGCCGCCGCGACGGCTCTACGCGGGCATGATGCAGCATCAGGAGTTGTTCTGGGAGCGCGTCGGCTAATTGCGTCCAGTCTGCCGTGCCGGCAGGATACTTGGTCAGGTGCGAATTGCCTGGCCGTATTTAAATTGCATGGCGCAAGTGAAGTTGCCGCAATGGGCGTCGGCTTTCGCTGTAGTATTCTCGACGAGCGCGCAAACACGCCGCGCCGCATCCTACAACGCCGAGATGTTTAAGGCATTGGCGCAACCCGAGGTGCGCGAGCGCTTCGTCACGCTCGGCTTGCAGGCGGCGGGCGGCCCGCCCGAACAGTTTTCCAATCTCCTGAAAAACGAACTGAAGAAGTGGGCCAAAGTCGTCGCCGATAGTGGCATCAAGGCCGACTGAAAATTGAATCGAAGCCAACTCGCTGACAAAATGACATCATGAAACTTTATATCATCACCGGCGCTTCACGCGGCCTTGGGGCAGCACTGACGCAAGCCTTGATCGATCCGGATCATCGACTCATTTGCCTCGCGCGCAGCAAGGCGCCGCTTGAGGCGCTGCGCGAGCGTGCCAAGGCAAGAGGGTGCGATCTCGCTCCTTTGACGGTCGACCTCGGCGACGCGGGAAAGGCCGTTGCCGCGCTGACGAAGGCACTGACGGACATCGATCCGACTGCCTGCACTTGCGTCTGCCTCATCAACAACGCCGGTGTCGTTGAGCCCGTATGCATGGCAGACAAGCTCCTGCCGCGCGAAATTGCCGATGGCGTACACGTGAATCTCGTCGCCCCGATGGCGCTGACTGCCCTATTCCTGAAACTGACCGCCGGCTGGCAGGCCGAACGCAAGGTGCTCAACATTTCCTCGGGCGCAGCCCACAGAGCGTACGCGGGATGGAGTTTCTATTGCGCGACCAAGGCCGCACTGGACCAGTTCACGCGTTGCGTCGCGCTCGAGCAGCAGGAGTTGACGAACGGTGCGCGCATCGTCTCGGTGGCGCCGGGTGTAATCGACACCGCCATGCAGGAGGCAATTCGACGCAAAACAACCGAGGATTTCCGCGAACTGCCCCGCTTTGTTGCGCTTAAGGAGTCAGGGCAGCTTGCTTCCCCCGCCGCCGTCGCAGAGCGCCTGCTGCGTTATCTCGCGCGCCCCGACTTCGGGGCGGCGCCGGTGGACGATGTGCGCAGCAGCTGACGCTATTTACTGCGACCTTGGGGGCTCCTGGTGTCCCGTTGCACGCGACAGGCGTGCCGCGTTGTCTTTGGTGTCGTATATATTGATGGCCGTCTTGCCTTCGGCCGCTTTTGCCATGCGCGCGCGGATCTCGTTCGCGAGCTTATTGTTCCGCTGCACCGCAGGTCGCGCTTCCATGGCCTCGAACCAGCGCATGAAACCTGGAAAACCTGCTTTATCGACGCCGCGATCGGCGTGACCCTTGGTCCACGGATAGGTCGCCATATCGGCGATAGTGTATTCGTCGCCCGCGAGCCACGGCTTATCGCGCAGGCGATTGTCCAGCACCTGGTAAAGGCGTATCGATTCGTTGTTGTAGCGGTCCTTGGCGTACTGAATGTTGTCCTTGGCGTAATTGTTGAAGTGGTTTGCCTGACCGAACATCGGGCCGACGTGTGCCATCTGGAATATCAACCATTGCAGCGTGTCGTAGCGCTTGCGCGCATCCTGCGGCAGGAACTTTCCGGTTTTCTCCGCGAGATAGAACAGAATCGCGCCTGATTCCATCATCGTGTACGGGCCCCCGCCCGGCCCGTCCGTATCGACGATAGTCGGGATCTTGTTATTCGGGCTCAGTTTCAGATAATCCGAACTGAACTGCTCGCCCAAACGGATATTGACATCCACATGCGTCCATTCGAGGCCGCTCTCTTCAAGCATGATCATGACCTTCTGGCCGTTGGGCGTGGGTGACGAATGCAATTCAATCATGGTCTTCTCCGGTGGTTCGTAAGGCTATAGTATTCGACATCGATTCCACGGAAGCATCCGTTTGGAAGCCTCCGCGAGAACCGGCACGCGCGCTTTCGTGCTGACACGGCCTCGGCTGCACTAGACGGCAGACGCATCAGTATCCGCTATCCGGCAGCCATTGCACAAGGCCCCGGCAGCACGGGTAAGGTAGTCGCGCGGCGGCCCGACTTCAGTCGTTGACGGGATAGAAGGTTCGTCTATGTTGCGGGACAACCATTTCGATGTAGAGGTAATCTGAACGCGGCGCGCGCGACGGCATTTGTGCTAGAGACGGCGCCCGCTCAGCAACAAGCAGCCCTAAGGGAGAGAACAATGACCTACGAATCGCTGTTTGCCGAAACCGTCCACCTGCGCGGGCACTTGGGCGATGAGATCGATGCCTACCTGGCGCGGCCGTTCGGCGCCGGCCCTTATCCGAGCGTGGTCGTAATCCACCACATGCCCGGCTGGGACGAAGCGCACAAGGAAATCGGACGCCGCTTCGCCCATCACGGCTACGCTGCGATCGTTCCCAATCTGCAATTTCGCGAAGGCAAAGCGACTCCGGAAGAAAACAGTGCCAGCGTACGCGCGGCCGGGGGCATGCCAGACGATCGCTCGATGGGCGACATACAGGGATCCATCGACTACCTGCGCACTCTGCCCTACGTCAACAGCAAGGTAGGCGTCATCGGCTATTGCTCCGGCGGGCGTCTCGCATATCTCGCCGCCTGCACGCTGCGCGGCATCGATGCCGCGGTCGCCTGCTACGGCGGCGGCGTCGCCGCCAAGCCAGAAGAATTGACGCCGCGGCAGCCGCTCGCTCCGATCGATTTCACCAAAGACCTGCAGTGCCCGCTGCTCGGCCTGTTCGGCATCGAAGACAAGCGTCCTTCACCGGCTGACGCGGCCAAGACCGAGGAAGCGCTCAAGAAGTTTGGCAAGACCTACGAGTTTCACACTTACGAGAACGCCGGGCATGGGTTCTTTGCGGTCGATCGTCCGCAATATCGGGTGCACGCGGCGGTAGACGGGTGGAAGAGAGTCTTTGCGTGGTTTGACAAGCATTTGCGCTGACCGTTGGTGCGCGCGCGAAGAGCAAGGACTGCAAATCCAATCCTAGCTTGTGGCGCGCGTCCAATCGATGCGAAGATAACTCGATCAAATTCAATATCGCCCTCACCGGAGGAGGCGTCATCATGAAGTCTTTCCACGCAGTTATGCGATTAGTGGCCGCGGCTTTGCTGATGGCCCTCAGCGGAGCCGTCCTCGCGCAGGAGGGTTATCCCAACAAGCCGATCCGCCTCATCGTCCCGTTTCCACCGGGGGGAGGCGTCACCATCGTTGCCAGGATTATCGCCCCGCCCTTGAGCGAAAGCTTTCGCCAGCCGGTCATCGTGGACAACCGCCCGGGCGGCAACACCATCATCGGCACCGACGCGGCGGCCAAGGCTCCGCCCGACGGCTACACCGTCATCCTGATCAGCAGTGCCCACGTCATCAACCATTTCTTGCTTCCCAACCTTCCTTACGACAGCTTCAAGGACTTCGTTCCGGTCGCAACCACGACCAGCAGCGGCTACGTCCTGGTCGCTCACCCCTCGCTACCTGCCAATAATTTGCGCGAATTCATCGCGCTCGCCAAAACCAAGCCGGGACAACTCAATTACTCTACGTCAGGCACTGGCGGCGTGCAGCATCTGGCGGGCGAGCTGTTCAACATCATGGCGGAAGTCAAACTGCAGCACATCCCCTACAAAGGAGGCGGTCCGGCCATCACCGACCTCCTCGGCGGCCAAGTGCAAATCTCGTTCCAGCCCCAGAGCACCGTTACCGCACACGTCAAGAGCGGCAAGCTCAAGGCCATAGGCATTCCCGGCGCGGCGCGCTCGGCGACGCTGCCGCAGGTGCCCACTTTCGCCGAGGCCGGCCTGCCGGGTTTCACAGTGAGTTCCTGGGGCGGGATCCTTGCACCGGCCGGAACGCCGAAGGCGATCACCGACAAACTGTCGGCTGAGGTTGGCAGGATTCTAGCCATGTCGGATATTCGGGAAAAATTGGCCGCCCAGGGGCAGGAACCCTTCGTCTCCACCCCTGAGCAGTTCGCTTCGATGATTAAGGATGAGATGACAAGGGTCGCCAAGCTGGTCAAGATCGCTAATATCAAACCGGAGCATTGACTCCAAATCAGGCCGTCAGGTCGCTCACAGAAAGGAACTCAGCATGGCGCAAACGCAAGAAAAAGATACACGCAAGCTATTCAACTGGGACACTTTGGAGATCGGCGAAAAGTTCAAACCTTACTCCTACGTCCTCACGCAGCAGATGCTGGACGAGTTCCGCAAGGGTGTCATGGATCCCGAGGCCGCCTTTCCTACCATTTCCTGCAAAGTCGACACGCACCAATATCACGTCGTATATCGCGACAATGGCTCAGTGAATGCGCGCTGCGCTTTCCACTGCTACAACCCGCCTGTCGCGGGCAAGCGCATCACGGTCAACGCGTGGATTGCCGACAAGTATGCCCGCCGCGGCAAGAATTACATCGTCACCGAGGCCGTCTCCGTCGACGAGGATGGCCGCCTTCTGGATCGCGTCATCACCCATGAACTCAAGCAGCCCACGGAAGTGGGCAAGAAATGGGAATAGCGCGCAGCTGCACGAAAAGCCACCGCGTGCCGCCATTGACAGGAATCCTGCAATGCGCAGGCCTCAAGTCGCCGCGCCAGGCATTCGACCCGGCGCGGCGCCGAAAACCTCAGATGTGCCAGAGGGCGGAAGCGTTCATTCCTCGATCTTGATCTTGGCGGTCGAGATTATCTTGGTGGACTCTGCATAGTCAGATTTCATCTGCGCGGCCATCTGCTCCGGCGTGGCGTGGAAGGGTTCCGCTCCCAGATTCATCAGTTTTTCCTTGATGTCGGGCATGTCCAGAATCTTGGAGACCTCGGCTGACAATTTATCGATGATCGGCTTCGGCGTGCCGGCCGGCACAAGGATCCCCTGCCAGTTCTTCGGTTTGTACGCCGGCAGCCCGCCCTCGGCATAGGTGGGCAACTGCGGCAGGACCGCCTGACGCTTATCGCCGGTGACCGCGAGGCCCTTGAGTCTGCCGTTCTTGATGTGCGAAATCACGTTGATGGCGTTGGAAAATGACGCCTGGACCGAACCGCCCATGAGGTCCGTGATGCCTTGGGCGCCTCCTTTGTAGGGGATATGCTGCATTTTGACCCCTGCGAGAATATTGAATAATTCGCCCATCAGGTGCTGCGAACTACCGCTCGCAACCGACGCGACATTGAGTTGTCCCGGCCTCGCCTTGGCGTAGGCGATGAACTCCTGCAGGCTATTCACCGGTAACTTGGGATTCACCACCAGGATGTAATTGGTGCTGGCGATGATTGCTACCGGGGCGAAGTCCTTGAAGATGTCGTAGGGCGGGCGCAGCAGCAGGGCGTTGACGAGTTGGGTATTGCCCGCCAATAGGAGGGTGTAACCATCGGGCTCGGCTTTGGCCGCGATGTCGGTACCGATCATGGTGTTGCCGCCGGGGCGGTTGTCGATCAGCACTTGCTGGCCCCAGCTTTCGGTCATCTTCTGGCCGATCAGGCGGGACAAGGTGGTGGTGCTGCCCCCTGGCGGATAAGGGGTGATCCAGCGGATCGGTTTGTTGGGATAATCCTGCTGCGCGGCGGCGGATCCGGCAATGGCCATCAGGATACCTACCATCACCATGCGCACCACTGCGTTGAAAGCATTCATCTCGCACCTCCTGGAATCAAGATTGGACATTTACTGCGTACTGGCTAAGCCAGCCGGCAATTTTTTTCGTATAGCCTGCACGGTCGCCCGCTGGCTTGCCAAGCACTGCCACACCCGCGGCCGCACAGGTTCATTATCTACCACGCGTCAGAACTTGCAAAGACGAAATGGCAAATGGCCGGCCAGGCAATGGGCCCGTTCGTTTCCACTCCGACGCAGGTGGCCGCGCATGAAAGCAGACGCCGCCAAGTACGCCCAGATAAATTTTGTATCGGCGACGCATGTTGCGAAATGGTGCTAACCTATATTTGTGCCTGCTTCGACGGGTGGTTCAGTCGGGGTCGTCATTGCCCGATACCGACACGCGATCGCCCCTGCCATTGGAATGATCAACATGTGACCTGTCATCCAATTTCTGCGTCCTGCGCTACGCCGACGCCAAGGGAGTCACGGATTTCAGCCAGCGCCAGCGGCTAGCCGTGCAATAGATAATCTCTAGAAAAGGAGAAGAACGATGAAACGCACTTATTCTGTTCCCAAGTGGTTATTGCTGTGCCTCATCGCGTCGTTCGCGACTGCGGCCGTTGCGCAGAAGTCGGGCGGCACGCTGCGGGCGCCGTTGCGCGAGAACCCCGGCAGCGCGTCCCTGCACGAGGAATCGTCCATCTCGGCAGTCCAGACCTTCATGCCGGTGTACAACAATCTCGTCATGTACGATCAGCAGGACAAGATGGCGCGCCCCGAGTCGATCAAGCCGGATCTCGCCACCGAGTGGTCTTGGAGCCCCGACAACACGGTGCTCACGCTGAAGCTGCGTCAGGGCGTCAAGTGGCATGACGGCAAGCCCTTCACCAGCGCCGATGTCAAGTGCACCTGGGACACAATCACGGGGAAGCGGGATTCCAATTGGCGCAAGAATTCGCACAAAATGTGGTACACGAACCTCAAGGAAGTCACGGTCACCGGGCCGTACGAGGTCCGCTTCACGCTGGGGCGCCCGCAGCCGGCGTTTCTGTCCTTTCTCGCGAGCGGCTGGTCGCCGGTCTACCCCTGCCATGTCGATGGGCGCGTGATGCGCCAGAAGCCGATCGGAACCGGCCCGGTCAAAATGGAAGAGGTCAAGCCGAACGACGTGATACGGCTCACAAAGAACCGCGACTACTGGAAGCCGGGGCGGCCGTACCTCGATGCCATCGAATGGCGCATCATGCCGAGCCAGGCCACCCGGGTACTGACGTTCGTATCAGGGCAAGCCGACATGTCGGGCACCTCGACCGTAAACACGAACACCCAGAAAGATATCCTCGCCAAAGTGCCGAAAGCGATCTGCAACGCCACTGGCAGCAACGTCGTGGGCGTTGTGCTGATGAATCACAAGGTGGCACCCTATGACAACCCCAAGGTGCGGCGTGCGATTTCTCTCGCGCTCGACCGCAGAGAATTCGTGAAAGCCACCCAGGGTGAAGGCCGTTTCGGCGGCAACCTGATGGCGCCCCCGTTTGGTGTTTGGGGTCTCACGCCCGAACAGCTCGAGACCGTGCCCGGTGGCGGAAAGAACGTCGAGCGCAATCGGGCCGAAGCACGCAAGCTGATGCAGGAAGCAGGCTACGGACCCAACAAGAAGCTGAAGACGAGCTTTTTCGTGCGCGCATCCTCCCCCGCCTTCCTGCTCGGCGCCACGCTTACCGCGGATCAGCTGCGCAGCATCTACATCGACGGAGACATCGCAGTGCAGGAATACTCGATGTTCACGGCTGCGCTTATCAAGGGGGCATATCAGATGGCTTTCGAGACCTCAGGCACGGCGATCGACGATCCGGATGCGGTGTTCTACGAAATGTTCATGTGCGACTCGATACGCAATTACCCGAAATACTGCAATCGCGACGTCGAGGCGAAGATAAACGAGCAGTCGGCGACCGTCGATCCGGTCAAGAGGAAGAAATTGGCCCAGGCACTCGATCTGCAAGTGCAGAATGATGTCGCCCGGGTGACGGTATACCAATCCACGAGCTCGGCCTGCTGGCATCCTCATGTCAAGGGTTACGTCAGGTCGATCAACGGCATCTATACACACCATCGTATGGAAGATGTCTGGTTGGACAAGTGACAGAAACGGGGCCTGGGGCGACAGCCCGAGGCTCTTTCGCGCTGTGCGATAACCGTGTGCGGCCGATCTCGCTCTGCTCGGCCGCCTTTCGCTTCGCAAGCCATTGTCCAGGTGTCCCGGTACGGCCACCTATTGCACGTCCGGACAGCCGCGGAAAAATTGACTGACTACCAAATGCTAGACAGGGGAAAACCATGAAACGCAGACATATCCTTGCCGATACGCTGCTGCTGCTCGCAAGCATGTCGCTTGCAACCGCAGCCATCGCACAGAAGTCGGGCGGCGTGCTCAAGCGCGCAAACGACGAGAACCCGCCGAGCGCGTCGATCCACGAAGAGGGCTCGAACATCGTGACCACGCCGTTCGTTCCGGTGTTCAACAATCTGGTCGACTTTGATCCAGCCAAGAAACTGAACCGGCAAAACGCAATCGTGCCCGAACTCGCCACAAGCTGGGCCTGGAGCGCGGACAACAAGACGCTCACGTTCAAGCTTCGGCGCGGCGTGAAATGGCACGACGGCAAGCCTTTCACCAGCGCCGATGTGAAATGCACCTGGGATGCCGTCACCCAGAAGCGGGACGCAGGCTGGCGCAAAAGCCCGCGCAAGGCGTGGTTCATTAACCTGAAGGAGATCACCGTCGAGGGCGAGGACCAGGTGAGCTTCCATCTGGGCCGGCCTCAGCCCTCTTTTCTCGCTTTCTTTGCTGGCGGCTGGTCGCCGGTCTACCCTTGCCATGTCGACGGGCGCGTGATGCGCCAGCACCCGATTGGCACGGGCCCCTTCATGGTGAAGTCCTTCGAGCCGGGGAAGATGATCCGCCTGGTGCGCAACCCAAATTACTGGAAACCCGGGCGCCCCTACCTCGACGGCATCGACATGCCCATCATTACGTCCACCAGCACGCGACACCTCGCATTCATGTCGGGTGAAACCGACATCTACACGCCGAGCGCGACTCTCTACAAAGAAGTCAAGACGAAGCTGCCCGACGCGATCTGCGAAGTTGGCCTCTCCTATGCGTACACGCAGTTGGTCATGAACCCCGCCGTGCCGCCATTTGGGGATGCGCGCGTTCGAAGAGCGATGGTTCTTGCGATCGACCGCGATGCCGTCGTGAAGACCAAGGGCGCGGGGCTCGACCGCATCGGCGGCGAGTTGATGCCGCCGCCCGAGGGCGAATGGGGGCTCAGCAAAGCGCAGCTCGCGCCGGTTCCGGGGTACGGGCCGGACCTTGAGAAAAGGCGGGAAGAGGCGCGCAAGCTCATGCGGGAGGCGGGATATGGTCCGGACAAACCTCTGAACATCGTAATGAGCACGCGCGACGCGGCAAGGTACCGGGACGTGACGGTGATGATACTAGATCACCTCTCCCAGATTTACGTGAAGGGCACGATGAAGACCATCGATTCGGCGATTTGGTCCAATATGCTCTACAAGCATCAATATACCGTCGCCATACGCTCGCGCGGGCAGGCCATGGACGACCCGGACGTGTCGTTCTACGAAAGTTTCTTCTGCAAATCGCCGAACAACGCGGACGGCTATTGCAACAACGAGGTAGAGGCGATGATCGACCGCCAGTCGGCCACGACCGACCCGGTGGAGCGCAAGCGTCTCGTCCAGGAAATCGACATGAAACTGCAGATGGACGGCGTGCGGCCGACGATCACCTTTGCCGCCCTCCCCTACTGCTGGCGCCCCTGGGTCAAGGGTTACGTACCGAGTATGAACAACCAGTTCAACAACCGTCGAACGGAAAACGTGTGGCTGGACAAATAACGCGCACCCACGCCTACACGGTCATCGCCGATACGCCGGAGGAGTTCGCGGACGCTCTGGCCAGGAATCGCCCTGACATACTGCGCAAGATCCAAGCCGCCAACGTGCGCCTGGACTGACGTCTAATGAAGATCTCGATTCTCGACGACTATTTCGACACCCTGCGTACGCTCGAATGCTTCAGGAAACTGGCGGGCCACGACGTCAAGATCTGGACCGACCATGTCGAGGATGTCGACGCACTGGCACAGCGCCTGAAAGATACGGAAGTATTGATCCTCATCCGCGAGCGCACGCAGATCCGCGCGCCGCTGCTCGCGCGCCTGCCTTCGCTCAGGCTCATCAGCCAGCGCAGCGTCTACCCGCATATCGACATCGATGCGTGTACGCAATGCGGCGTGATCGTATCGTCCTATCAGCACCCCGGCACGCCGTCACACTCCACCGTAGAGCTAACGTGGGGCCTGATCATCGCCTCCATGCGCAGCATCCCGCAGCAGATGCAGGCGCTGAAGAGCGGAAGATGGCAGACAGGCGTCGGCGACAGCGTGCGCGGCAAGACGCTGGGGATATTCGGCTATGGCCGCATCGGCGGCGCCGTCGCCGCCATTGGCAAAGCCTTCGGCATGAAGGTTCTGATTTGGGCGCGTGAGCAGTCGCGTGAACGCGCACGGGCCGATGGTTACCCCATCGCCCCGAGCAAACGCGCATTCTTCGAGCAATGCGATGTCAATCGGCTATGTTACGCGCGACGAATACGAAACGCAGTTCTCCGACGTATTCGATCAGATTACGGCTTATGCGGCGGGCCGACCGACCAATGTGGTCAACCCCGCAGTGCTGAAATAGTCCCCTGGGGACAACCGCGGCTGGGACTTGCCGTCTCAGCCGAAACGCCCGCCCGTGATGTGCATGACATCGCCCGTGATGTAGCCAGCATCGGGCGATGCGAGGAACAGCACGCCGCGCGCCATGTCTTCTGGCTCGCCGACACGTCCGACGAGGATGCTCGCTTTCGCGCGCACTATGGCCTGGGCGTAATTCGGCGTGGACTTGAAGCGTTCGGTGTCGACCGTGCCGGCTGCGATGGCGTTGACGGTGACATTGTGCGAACCCATTTCCATCGCCAGCGCCTTGGTAAAGCCGATGACGCCAGCCTTGGCTGCGGAATAATTGACCTTTTTCAGATTGCCCAGATAGGAGCGCGAGGCGATGTTGATGATGCGCCCGTAGCGTTGCTTCAGCATCGCAGGCGCGACTGCACGCGAGCAGTAGAACACTCCGCTCAGACAGACATCGATCACGTCTTGCCACTGGCTGTCGGTCATGTCTGTAATGGCTGCGTCCCGCGAAAAACCGGCGTTATTCACCAGAATGTGGACGGTGCCGAACTTCTCCAGCGCCGCTTTGGTGAAAGATGCGACCGAGGCCGAATCCCCGACGTCACCGATGAGAGCCAAGGCCTCGCCACCCGCCGCCCTGATGCGCTGGGCGACTTCGTTGGCGGGGTCGCCGTCCCGGTCCAGCACCACGACCTTGCAGCCTTCTGCGGCAAGCGCCAGCGCAATGCCCCGGCCTATGCCACGGCCCGCGCCTGTGACCATGGCGACATGCCCGCGAATTTTCAGATCCATGCGCAAAACCCCCATCGGAATATGGCAGAAAAATGCGCATTATGCGCGCCTGCGCCTTCCGATGGCGGCTGCGTTTCCGCAACCTGCGCCGCTATGCGCGCACGCGTCCCGGCCAAATGCCGGCCGGGACGGCTGCGCTGCCGCTTCCTCGTTAGCGAATCCCGGATTTCGAGTTCAGGATGCGGCGACCGACGCGGCGATCAGTAAGACGGCTGGCCTTCGAGCAGCAGCCGCACTACCTCCGGCACGATCTCGCGCGCGCGCTGATCGAGCTGTTCGTCGGTGAGATTCGCGATTGGATGCGGCATGCTGAGGAAGCGGAAATCCTTGAGCCCCCAAGCGCTCGCCATCGCGCGTCCCGTAACCAGAAACACGTCGGTGATGATCGACGCCGACGGAACGCCTTGCTGTTCGAATACTATGCTGTCGAGCACACTGCCCGAGCTGCATGACCCTCAGTCGCCGACGCCGGCGACGATGACGTCGCTGCCTGCTTTGAGATCCTCGATGATCTGAGGCGATGGCGCCGCACCCGCGCTGTGCTTGCGCCGCATGATGTGCGTCTTCGCACCGTAATCGCGTTCGAGCAGCGCGGCGATTCGCACGAGCAGCTGGTCCGAGTTGTGTTTCGAGTTGTCGACCAGCCCGACGCGCAGGCCGGCCAGCGATTTGGGCCGCGGCGCGTAAGCGATGTGCCTGCCTTTGGCCTCGACGGTGGGATCGAATATCTGGACTGTCATGATGCGCTCCTTCGGTTTGACAACTGCAACGATATCCGGGCTTACGCTCGGCGTATCTCTCTCGTAACGCTTTGCGAGCCGCTCTTGCTCCCCCAGCCGGGAATGAAGGCCGACTGCACACCCGCGCGTCCGCCGGCCGCGATGACGAGTAAGTCCTGCGGCGTTTCAACCAGCGTCTGCATCGCAGTCTCGTCCCCGGGACCGACGGGCCCGTCCATCAGGTTGATGCGCTTCAATTCCGCATGCGAGATCGTGGTGTGCTCGAAGCAGTAGCGCCGGACGTCGTCCCGGGTCCAGCCGGCTTTCGCCAGGATCGCCATGTGTTCGCCCGCGAAAACCAGCGCGTATTGCGGATGGCGCCCCGTTCCCGCGCAGATCCGCATGCACGCGCATGCGGTGGTGAGTATGCCCTCCGGCGTGCTGCTCAGGCCGTTGGAGTACTGGTGCGGAGCAAGCGCCGCCATGATGGTCACCGCATTCTGCTCGCGTCTGAAACCGCGCTCCGTGTGCAGCGGCGGCCACGGGCTTTCCGCCTCGTTCTCGGCGATGCAAAACGTGTACTTGCCGCCATGTCCGAGGCTCGAGCGATCGAGCACGCCCGGCAATGTGCCTATCGTGTTGCGCATGATGAGCCGCACCGCGCGGCCTATGCTCGCATTCGCGCGCCAGCCTGGCCCGAAGAGATTGTCGCCGCAATTTATGTCGAGTTCGCGCGCGATCGGGCCGTTCACGACCATGAACACCGCCGAACCTCCGGTGCTGGTGGCGGGACCGTGATAGCCGTAGAGCGGATCCGCGAGCGCTTCGAGCGCAGCGACGATGACCGGCATGTATTCGGGCTTGCACCCCGCCAGCACCGCGTTGATCGCGATCTTCTCGGCGGTCACCGAAACCTGCCGATTTTCGATGAAGGCGACCTGTTGGTCCGATTCGAGACCGGCCGCAGCGAGCATCGCACGGATGCGCTCTTCGGTCGGCGGCACCACCGGCAATCCGTCAGTCCACCCCTTGGCAAAGCAGAGCTCCATGGCCGCGGCCATGTCGGTTGCTTCATAGTGACGTGACTTAAGTTGCATCCTGACACCTCGTTTCGCCTGCGCCAGCAGCCCGGGCGGGCCGTTGATCGGTGTGACAGTATGCCCTCCTCGCCTGGGCTCTACAAGCTTGGAAACTACGTATCAAGTGTTCCCAGGCGGCGCGCACATTTTACTGCGGGTTATTAGGCTGAAATCTGCAGAAACACTACGTCCGCCTCTACTTTCACCGCATAGCGCCTGGCACAACCCACATCGGGTGCGACGGCGCAGCCATTTTCGAGTCGAATGTTCCAGTTGTGCAGCGGACAGGCGACCTTGCGTCCGAATACGATGCCTTGCGATAGCGGTCCGCCCTTGTGCGGACATTTGTCGGCAAGCGCGAACACCTCGTCTTCGGCATTGCGAAACACAGCAATGTCGCCCTGCGCACTTTTCACCACCCTCGCGCCGAGCCGCGGAATGGCATCGACGCGGCAGATTCTGGCCCAGTGCAGCGTGCCCAGCGGCTCGACGAGCTCTCCCATATCTATGCCTCCAACATTTCGAATTCATGCTCCGCCACCCCGGCGGCGCGCTCCTGCCACGGGTCCTTTTCACCTGCGAGCGCGTATTGCAGTCTCGCATAGAGTGCCTTGCGGTTTTCGCCGTCGATGACGACGCGCTGCTTGATGTAGTCCAGGCCGACGCGCGCGACGTAATGCACGGTGCGGTCGAGGTAACGCCCCTCCTCGCGGTAAAGCTGCAGGAAGGCGCCGGCGTACTCGAGCACCTCGGCATGGGTTTTGATCTTGCACAGGAACTGCGCCACCTCTGCCTTGATGCCGCCGTTGCCGGCGACGTAGATCTCCCACCCGGAGTCCACCCCGATCACGCCCACGTCCTTAATCGTGGCCTCCGCGCAGTTGCGCGGGCAGCCAGACACCGCGAGCTTGACTTTGTGCGGCGCGTACAAGCGCCACAGATCCTTTTCCAGGGCGATGCCCATATTGGTCGAGTCCTGCACGCCGAAGCGGCACCATTCGGAGCCGACACAGGTCTTCACCGTGCGCAGTGCCTTGGCATAAGCATGACCAGAAGGCATGCCGAGGTCGCGCCATACCGCCGGCAGGTCCTGTTTCTTCACGCCCAGCAGATCGACGCGCTGGCCGCCGGTGAGTTTCACCGTCGGAATTTGGTACTTGTCCACCACATCGGCGATGCGCCGCAGTTCGGCGGCGCTGGTGCTGCCACCCCACATGCGCGGCACCACCGAATAGGTGCCGTCCTTCTGAATATTGGCGTGCGCGCGCTCGTTGATGAAGCGCGACTGCGGATCGTCCGCCGCTTCGTGCGGCCAAGTCGAAATGAGATAATAGTTGAGCGCGGGACGGCAGCTCGCACAGCCATTGGGCGTGCGCCATTCCATGAACTTGATGACTTCCGGGATCGACAGCAATTTGTGCTCGCGGATGACGCGCCGCACATCCTCGTGACTGTGGTCGGTGCAAGCGCATACGGGCTTGGACTTCGATTCGGCCGGCTGGTAGGCGCCTCCCACGGTGGAGGCGAGGATCTGCTCCACCAGTCCGGTGCAAGAGCCGCAGGAGCTTGAAGCCTTGGTGTGCTTGCGCACCTCGTCCAGACTGAACAGGCCCTGCTCCTTGATCGCGCGCACGATCGCGCCTTTGCAGACGCCATTGCAGCCGCACACTTCCATCTCATCGGACATCGCTGCGGCATGGTTTCGCCCCTGGTGTCCGCTGTTGCCCAGGTGCGACTGGCCAAACATCAGATGGTCGCGGATGTCGTGTATGTCCTGCCGGTCGCGCAAGAGCTGCAGGTACCAGGATCCATCCGCGGTATCTCCGACCATGATGCCGCCGACGATGCGGTCATCGCGAATGACCAGCTTCTTGTACACCCCGCCGACGGCATCGTGCAGCACGATTTCCTCGGTCTCGCCGCTGCCGATGAAGTCACCGGCGGAGAAGAGATCAATTCCGGTGACCTTCAGCTTGGTCGACAGGATCGAGCCCTCGTAGCGGCCTATGCCGAAATGCGCCAGGTGATTGGCGCACACCTTGCCCATCTCGAATAGCGGCGCCACCAGGCCGTAGGCCACACCGCGGTGCGCCACACACTCGCCGACCGCATAGATCTTGGGATCGTAAGTCTGCATGGTATCGTTCACGACGATGCCGCGCTTGCAATATAGACCTGAGGATTCGGCGAGCTCGGTGTTGGGCCGGATGCCCACTGCCATCACCACCAGATCGGCGGCGAGTCGGCTCCCGTCCTTAAACGTGACGGCATGCACGCGGCCATCCGCCCCACCGACGATTTCACTGGTCTCGCTTTTCAACCGGAACTGCAGGCCCTTGGCTTCGAGCGACTGCTGCAGCATGTCGGCGGCAGTGCGGTCGAGTTGGCGCTCCATCAGCCAGTCCATCAGGTGCACGACCGTGACATTCATGCCGCGCGCCTTCAGGCCGTTGGCGGCTTCCAGACCCAGCAGGCCGCCGCCGATTACCACGGCGTGCTTGTATTTCGCCGCCGCGTCTATCATGGCGTTGGTATCGGCTATATCACGGTAGCTCAGCACGCCTTCGAGTCCGGCCCCGGGAACGGGCAGGATGACGGGATTGGACCCAGTCGCAAGCAGCACGCGATCGTAGTCCGCCGTAGTACCGTCGGCGGCGATGACGCGTCTGCCGGCGCGATCGATCTTAACCACCTTCTTGCCCAGATGCAGGCGGATGTTGTTGTCGCGGTACCAGTCGACATCGTTCAGCATGATGTCCGCAAGCGTCATTTCGCCCGCCAGCACCGGCGACAACAGAATGCGGTTGTAGTTGGCGTGCGGCTCTGCGCCAAACACGGTGATGTCATAAAGATCCGGTGCGAGCTTGCGCAATTCTTCCAAGGTTCTCACTCCGGCCATGCCGTTCCCGACCATCACGAGCCTCATTTTCTTCATAGTAACTTTCCCATTAAGCCACTTGCCGCAAGGATTCAACCTTGCGAGCGACCGCGGCAAGGCTGACCACTTCGCCGACGACGACTATGGCGGGGCTGCCTAGCCCCGCCTGCATTACCGCTTCGGACAATTGCGCGAGCGTGGTCACGATCTGACGCTGCTGCCGCCAAGTGCCGTGCTGGATCGCTGCCGCCGGTGTTTGCGCCGGAAGCCCGGCGGCGAGCAGCCGCGCGGCGATCTCGGGCAGATTGGCCATGCCCATGTAGACCACCAGCGTGGTGTTGCAATGTGCTAGCGCTTCCCAGTTGACGCTAGCGCCCGCGCGCGTATGGCCGGTGACGAAGGTGACGCCGCGCACACAATCGCGGTGCGTCACCGGAATCCCGAGCGCAGCCGTCACTGCAATGCCGGCTGTGACGCCGCTCACCACCTCGTACTCAATGCCCGCCTTGCGCAAAACGAGCATTTCCTCGCCGCCGCGCCCGAACACGAATGGGTCGCCGCCCTTCACGCGCGCCACCACTCTCCCCTCTCGAGCAAGGCGCAGCATCAGCTTCTGAATAAAAGCTTGGGGCGTGGACCTGCAACCGCCGCGCTTTCCCACTTCGACCACGCGCGCTTTTCGCGCGTGCGCGAGCACGGCGCGATCGACCAACTCGTCTATCAGCACCACGTCGGCTTCGCCCAGCGCGCGCACCGCCTTGAGCGTGAGCAATTCCGGATCGCCAGGCCCGGCGCCGATCAGATAAACCTTTCCGCAGCCACTTGTAATAGGCGCGCCGTCGCTGTGGCGCCTACCAATCGAATCGAACACTTCGCGTCCACTCCTTTGCACCGCTTGTCAGAATTCACGCCCAAGATCGCGCGTCCGCAGAAGTAACCACGCAATAGCCGTGCCATGGTTCAACAGGCCGGCAATACCCATTGAATTCAGATTGCTCACGCGGGAGTATCCGAATCGGACCAAAGTGATCGAGGCGGCCAGGCACCGTCGCGGTGCGTCGATGATCTTCCTGCACCGTGATGCAGCCCGGACCGACTGATCGCTCAATGCTCCGGACCGTGCGCGTCCGGCGCCCGTCCTTCGTCCCTGTTGCAACCGGGTGTCAGCGCAGCAGCAGCCAGTAGACCAGCAACAGGTTCACCACTACGGAGGCAATGGCCAGAGAGCGCCAAAGCCATAGCGGTTCACGCATTGCGAGCGCAGTGCGCGGCAGCGGCAGCACCGGCCTTTGCTCGCCGCGTTCAAGCGCAAACCGCCACTCTTCTGCGGTTTCGAAGCGCATTTTCTTTTCGCGCGCCACCGCCTTGAGGATCAGTAGATCCAGCCAGCGCGGGATGTCCGGGCGGTAACGCGAGGGCGGCACCGCGTCGCCAAAACGCGGATGCTGAAACGGTTCGACTTCGCCATACGGATAGCGACGCGACAAAAGGTGATAAAGCGTGACACCGGCGGCGTACAAATCGCTCTGCGCGCTGGCACCCTCGCCGGCGAGCAGCTCCGGTGCCATATAGCTCGGCGTGCCCGGCACGCCCTCCGCGGCATCGCGCGCTATGCTGCCGTTCTGTGCCACGCCCAGATCGAGAATGCGCAACTTGCCGTCGGCGCCAAGGTGTAGATTCGCCGGCTTGATATCGCGATGCAGGATATCCAGGCGATGTAACGCGCCCAGTCCCTTGGCGAGGCGTATGCCGAGCCCCACCGCGTCGGCAATTGCAAAATGCGCACCCTGGTCGAGACGCGCCTGCAACGTCGCACCCTCGTGATAGCTCATGACGTAATACAGGTAGCTGCGCTGCGCCGGCGCGAGCGGCAGCACCTGCGGAAAGTAATGCGACAGCACGCGCCGCCCTAGCCATTCCTCGCTGACCAGGCGAGCGCACTGTTCGGCATCGCCCTGCAGTGCTGGCTGCAGCGTCTTCAGCACTAATATTTGACCGCTGCCTTGCTGACGGACCTTGTAGAGCAGGGTCGCGCGCGAATCATGCAGAATCTCGACCACTTCCAATCCGTCTATCGCCTGTCCCGGCCTGGCGCGCGGCGGCAGCGGCAAACGCGTGCCGCTCGCCAGCGATTCGGGCAGTCTGTCCGCGCCCGGATGCACCACGCGCACCACCAGGGCGCTGGCATTGTCCTGGCCGCCCCGGGCGAGCGCCGCCTCGGCAAGGGCCTCGGCCGCAGCCTGGCAATCGTTCTGCCGTGCCAGCAGAAGATCACGCATGGCGCGATCGCCTAGGGGTTCCCACACGCCGTCGCTCACCAGCAGGAACACGTCGCCCGCCCACAGATGATCCTCGGCGTAGTCCATCGCCAGATGCGCATCCAGGCCGATCGCCCGCGACAGCACATGATGCATGTCGGGGCGGTCCCACACGTGATCGGTGGTCAGGCGCGCGAACTGGCCGTTACGCAGCAGGTAAATGCGACTGTCGCCGATGTGCGCGGCGTAATAGCGCGCGCCGCGCAGCACCAGTGCCGACAAAGTGGTCGCCATGCCCGCCAGTTCGCGGTGCGCTGCGCCCTGAGCGATCAACCAGCGGTTGTTGGCGTTCAACACCCGGTCCAGCGCCATGGGGACGCTCCATGTGTCGGGCGTGGCGTAGTAATCGGCAAGCAGGCCGCGCACGGTGTACTCGGCCGCCTCGCGTCCGCCGGCCGCGCCCGACACCCCGTCGGCCACGGCAAGCAGCATGCCCTTGGTGTCGAGTTCGGCGCGCTCGACCGCCATCAGTCCGACGTAGTCCTCATTGCGCTCGCGTCGGCCGGTGAGGCTGGCGTACCCAGTGGACACGGTAAGCGGCATGGCGTGTGGAATCAGACCTTCGCCGCGGACAGATGGGCAGCGCCCCAAGTGGTGCGCCAGCGCGTCTTGACTGCCGAGAGGCCGACCAGCGCTACCAGTGCCAGCACGCCGAACACCAGAAAACCGGACTGATAGCTGCCGGTGATCTGCTTGGAATAGCCCAGGCTGGACGCGAGGTAAAATCCGCCGATGCCTCCGGCCATGCCCACCAGTCCGGTCATGACGCCGATTTCCTTGCGAAAGCGCTGCGGTACCAACTGGAATACGGCGCCGTTGCCCATGCCAAGCGCCAGCATTGCAAGCACGAACACCCCCAACGCCAACCAGTCGCTTTTCAACCCGAAGCTCACTAGGACGACGAACAGTGCGGCAAGCAGATACATCAACGACAGCGAGCGTATCCCGCCGACGCGATCGGCGATCATGCCGCCGAGCGGTCGCACCATCGAGCCGGCGAATACGCAGGCGGCGGTGAAATAGCCGGCGGTGACGGGCGCAAGACCGTATTGGTCGTTGAAGTAGATGGTAAGCGAGGATGCGAGGCCGACAAAACCGCCAAAAGTGACGCTGTAGAAGAACATGAACCACCACGCATCCTTGTCCTTAAGCACTGCAAGATAGGCCGACAGGGGTTTGGGCGCGGGACACTCCGGGCTGTCCTTCGCCAGAAGCATATAGACCAGGAACACGATGGCAAGCGGGATCAGCGCGAGACCGAACACATTGCTCCAGCCGTACCAATGCGCCAGTGTCGGCGCGAACAACGCCGCGAGCACGGTGCCCGAGTTGCCCGCGCCGGCGATGCCGAGCGCCTTACCCTGGTGCTCTGGCGGGTACCAGCGCGAAGCCAGCGGCAGCGCCACCGCAAACGAGGCTCCGGCCACGCCCAGGACCAGCCCCACGCCCAGCACTTCGCCATAGCTGGCGATGCCGTGCAGATATGCCCAGAGCAGGCCGGCCAGCACGATCACCTGGCCAATGATGCCGGCCATCTTCGGACGCAGATGATCCACCAGCAGGCCCATCACCACGCGCAACAGTGCGCCGGCGAGTACCGGCGTCGCCACCATCAGGCCCTTTTGTGCAGCATTGAGCCCGAGGTCGCGTGCAATCTGCACTCCCAGTGGTCCGAGCATCACCCACACCATAAAGGACAGATCGAAGTAAAGAAAAGCCGCGATTAAGGTCGGCGCATGACCCGCTTTGCGAAAAGGCGTCTTGTACATGATGGCTCCAATGCGGTGGCGGCGCACGTCTCTGATCGCTCGCTGGCAACTCGACGTGCTCGATGACCATGACGCAATTCTTGTGCCACGCACTCTATGCCGCGTCGACCGCGGCGCTACGCCCTTGCGCCATGGCCGACGGAAGATAATGTGGACGCCAATCGACCCTCATACGGCTACACCGAGCGTGCACAACCGCGGTGCATCCTGCGCGTCAACTGCACCGTAGGGGGCCGAATGTACGTTGATTGCACATTAGCGCGTTCGTGCCGCTGTCCTTATGCCGACAATGGATTGCGCAGTTCGACCGCGATGACGGCTTTGGCCTGGTTGAAGTCGGCGCAATAGCCACTGCCGTAGAGGCAGCAGGCGAGCTGATTTGCAATCGGCACGGGCAGCGCCACTACGCCTTGCAAGGCCTTGCGTATCCATGCGGCCGTAGCTTTAGCCTCCAGGTCTTGTGGCGGCTGCGCTTGCGGCGTCATGTGCTCCTGCTCGTACAGGACCTGCATAGCGCCGTCGCGATACAGTTCCATGCGCGGACGTTTGTTTGGATTGGCATAAGCTTCGCCTTCGGTGCCGCGCATCACCAGCGCGAGTTCTCCGGTGGCGAGAAACAGCTCGCGCATTTTCTGCAGATAGTCCGGATGGGTCATGCAAACCAGGCGCAGGCCGGCGCCCCCGAATGGATCGATAATCTTGGCCAGCGTATGCGCAGTGTTGCGCACGCCCAGGCGCTGGCGCAATGCAAGCAGGTTCGCAAGCCCCGCGGACAGCAAGTCCGTCGGCACGAACGCGAGCCCATTGCCGTCCAGCGCGTCTTGCGCCTGAGTCAGCGTGGCGCAGGGCAGCACCCCGAACTCGCGGAACACGTACGCGCTTGCAACTCTGCCGTTGCCGTTCAGCGTGCCATGCACCAACACCGGTATACCCAGGCGCTGCAGCAGCAATACCACCAGCGGCATCAGGTTGGGCTGGCTGCGCGCGCCGTTATAAGTGGGCACAACGACCGGACGCGCCCTGCCGCCGGGGGGCCGCAGCCGCGCCACGCGTTCGGACAGCGCCTGATGGAAACCCAGCAACTCGTTCAGGGATTCGGTCTTCATCCGCATTGCGAGCAGGATCGCGCCCAATTCGAGATCGGGCACGCCTCCATCGAGCATGGCCGCGTACAGCTGCTGCGCGTCCTCCGGCGGCAATGCGCGCGAGCCGTGCATGCCGCGGCCGATTTCCTTGACGTATTGCGCGTAACTCATGGGACTCTTCTTGTTAAGATGCTCCAATTTATTTCTGCGCGGCATGCATTCTCTTGAGTTCCGGAACGCAGGAGCCGCACTCGGTGCCGCACTTGAGCTTGGCCTGCAATGCGGCCAGCGTAGCATCCGGCGTCAATTCGCGCCGGATTTCAGTCTCGGACACGTCCAAGCAGTTGCACACGATGCGGCCGCGATTGAGCGAGCCGCGCGGCGGCGTCGACAGCGGCGCCAGCACCCAGGGCCGGACCGCTTCGGCGGAAGCCCCCTGCACCATCATGTTCTTCAGCCACTCCTCGCCTGCCGTCTCGCCCGCCAGGCGCACCGCAATGACGGCGTCGTTCTCGACACGCGCTGCCTTGAACACACCGCGACGCAGATCGCGGTAGTGCATGGTGGTTGCGGGCGCGTCCAGCGCAAACAGGCGATCGAGTTCGCGTAGCGGCGCAGGCTCCGGCGGCGCCGCGCTATAGGCGCGAAACACCACCACCGTATGATCGCGCCCGACGAGGTTCAGGCTGGCGTAATCGAATTGGGCCAGCAATGGCTGCAGCCGTTCCGCCAATTGCTGCGCCGAAGGCATCGTCGCGGCGGCAAACCGGCGCATCGCGACCAATAGATGCGGCAACTCTGCTTTTTCCGCCTGCACCGCGGCGTGCTTCAACTCCGGCTGCTTCGAATTCGGGTCGTAGTCGCTCCCCATCAGCGCGTTCACACCGGCGCCGCGCATGAACTGGCTGCCCCAGTGCATGGGCACGAACACTTGCGCCGTGCGCATTTCGTCCGTAGCCTGCACGCGCAAAGTGAGCTCGCCGCGCCGGCTTTTCAGCCGCACCAGGTCGCCATCCTTCAGGCCGCGTCGCATCATGTCCTCGCGGTGCATGCTGGCATAAGGCTCGGGACTGTGATTGAACAGGCGCGCCACCGTGCCGGTGCGGCTCATGCCATGCCACTGGTCGCGCAAGCGGCCCGTCGTCAGATGCAGCGGATAGCGCGCGTCGACGCATTCCGCGGTGTCCTGATGCTTTACTGCGGCGAAGTGCGCATGGCCGTCGGCGGTGGCGAAACGGCCGTCCGTATATAAGCGTGCTGTTCCACCTGCGGCACCCTCGGCGAACGGCCATTGCCGCGGGCCCTCGGCCTCCAGCCTGGCGTAACTAAGCCCGGTGATGTCGAGGTCGCGGCCGCGCGTCGTCTCGCGATGCTCGTTGAACACCTCTTCGACGCTGCGGTAAGGAAATAGCTTTTCGGCGCGCGTATCACCGAGCCTGGCACCGAGCTTGCGCGCGAAGTCCGCGGCGATTTCCCAGTCCGCTCGCGCTTCGCCCGGAGGCACCACCGCGGCACGCACACGGCTGATGCGCCGCTCGGAGTTGGTCACCGTGCCCTCCTTTTCGCCCCAGGTGGACGCCGGCAGCAGGACATCGGCATAGGCGGCCGTGTCGGTGTTGCGATACGCCTCCTGCAGCACCACCAGTTCGGCGTTGGCGAGCGCAGCGCGCACCAATTTCTGATTCGGCATCGATTGCGCCGGGTTGGTGCACGCAATCCATACTGCCTTGATCGCGCCCGCCTCTATTGCCTCGAATAGTTCGACTGCGGTCTTTCCCGGTTTAGCCGGAACGCAGTCGACACCCCACATGCGCGCCACTTCAGCGCGGTGTGCGGGGTTGGCGAGATCGCGATGCGCCGACAGCAAGGTCGCCATGCCGCCGACCTCGCGTCCTCCCATGGCATTGGGCTGTCCGGTAAGCGAGAATGGACCGGCGCCGGGCTTGCCGATCTGGCCGGTGGCAAGATGCAGATTGATGAGCGCGGCATTGTTGTGCGTACCGTGTACCGATTGGTTCAAACCCTGGCAGTAGAGCGACAGCGTCGGCGTGCAGGCCCCGAACCATTTCGCGGCGCGCACGATGTCTTCGGCCGGCACGCCGCAAAGTTTGGCGGCGGCGGCCGGCGTGTACTCGCGCGCGATCGCCTGTGCCGGCTCGAAACCCGAAGTGTGGGAACGAATGTAGGAATGATCCGCCAAGCCTTCCGCCAGCAGCACGTGCAGCATCGCATTACACAGCGCGATATCGCTGCCGGGCAGGATGGGCAGGTGCAGGTCGGCCGTGGCCGCCGTATCGGTGCGCCGCGGATCGACGACGATGAGTTTGAGCGCGGGATTTCTCGCTTTTGCGTCCACGATGCGGCGAAACAGCACCGGATGCGCATACGCGGTGTTGGAACCGGCGATGAACATGCAGCCGGCATGCTCGATGTCTTCGTAGCAAGTGGGCGGGGCATCCGCGCCCAGGGTTGCCTTGTAGCCGGAGACGGCGGAGGACATGCACAAGCGCGAATTGGTGTCGATGTTGTTGGTGCCGATGAGCCCCTTCGCAAGCTTGTTGAAGACGTAATAGTCTTCCGTCAAGAGCTGGCCGGAAATGTAGAACGCGACGCTGTCGGGACCGTGGGCGCGGATTAGGCCGGCGAATTTCTCGGCGATGTGATCGAGCGCCTCGTCCCAGCCGACGCGATTGCGCGCGAGACGACGCGCATCGCGTTGCTCCGGATACAGCGCACGCGTATCGTTGCGCGCGGAAAGATGCAGCGTCGCGCCCTTGGTGCACAGGCGACCAAAATTTGCGGGATGGTCAGGATCACCGCGCACCCCGCCAATGCGGCCGTCATCGCTGGCGATGATTACGCCGCAACCAACCCCGCAATAGCAACAAGTGGATTTTGTTTCCTGCATTGCATCCTCGCTTATCACAGATGCAAAGCAATTGCTGTGCCAGGACGCTCAGGCGCGGCGATTCATGGCTCTATATTTTTCGGACAGCGCGAAAGATCCAAGAACGCTGCGCCACAGTGCGCCGCAGCGTCCGGGCGCATCGCCGTGGTGCACGCTACCGACTCATGTGCCGCGTGCGATCAATTGCCCCCACTTGCGCGGAAGCACCACGCGCCGGCTGGTCGGCGGGCCCTGCACGTGGTTGCTCATATAAGCGCGCGACTGGTTGCGGCCGGGGTCGCCCGCGACGAGAATTTCGACCATCTCCGGCTTGATGATCACGTTGACCAGCCGTTGCGGATCCTTGGACGCGGCGTATTCGGGCGGCAAGATGCCGTCCTTGACCAGGTTTTCAAAGCTGAAGGTCGGCGTGCTGGTCATGCGCGCGTGGTGCGTCGCACGCTCGGCGCTGACCTTGATGTGGTCGTACAGGTACTGCCGTACCTGATCCTTCGTCCATTCTTTCGCGATCACGCCCGCGATGCTGGGTCCGGCGACGATAAGCGGGCTCCATAAGCCGGTCTTGAAGCCGGTATGCGCCCAGTAGGTGAAGCTGCCGCCGATGATGTCGGCCCACTGCCTGACGTGTTCGATGGCGCGATCGCCGCCGCTATACATCGGCGAAGTGATGCTGACCACGCTGCGCACGGTGACGACGTTCTCGCCCGCCGCAAAACCGCGGTCCTCGGCGTAGCTTGGCCAGCCGATTGCGCGCGCGCTGTCCTCGTCCTCCGCCATTGCGACGAGAAAACTCTGACCGATGCTGCCCTTGTCGCCCGCGCCCGGCGGAATGCGAAAACCGCAGATATTACGCAGGTACAGGCGCACGAAGCGGCCGATGCTGGTATTGGCCTGGCGCCCGACGCGCATCATGCCCTGACCGTAATTCAAATCGAGTTCCTTGACGATGGGACCGTTCACGATAACCACCGGTTCCCAGCCGGGCGTCGACCCGGAGTCTTCGATGCGGTACACCGGGTCGCACATCGCCTCGATGATCGCAATCAATAGCGGCATGTACTGCGGCCGGCAGCCCGCCATGACGCCCGTCACTGCGATGCTCAACACCGATGCTTCGCGGCCTTCCTGCGGCAGTATGCGCAGCGCATCGTCGGGTTTGCGCTCGGTAAACGCGAGAAACGCATCGACGCGCTCGCGCGTCGGCGGCACGATGGGCAGCCCATCGGTCCAGAGCTGGCGATGGAAATGTTCCTGCACCTCGTCGAACGTGCCGCTCAAGACGATTTCGCCCGGCTGCGGTTCCGCCACGCTATCGTCAGCGGTCGGCGCATCACCGATCAGCCCCTTGAGGAGTCCCGGTGCAAGATCTTCTTCGACCTTGCGCTTCAATTCAGCTTCGCTGTCGACCATAGGCGCCCCAGGGTAGACGCCAATCGCGAGGGGCACGCCGAGCCCCTTGGTAATGACTTCGGCCTGCTTGAGAAAGCCTGAGCCGATGATGGACGCGGTGGGAACACCGAGCCGCTCGACCATCGCTGCGGCCCGCAACACGGCGGGCGTGCAGCTCCCTCAGGCGCCGATGCCGACGATCGCGGCGTCGGCCTTATGCGCGCGCAGCTTGTCTGGAATGGCTGCCATAACCTGGTGTTCGCGCGCGCCGTGAAAGTTGCCGAATTCCGCGTAGCCGACGAACTTTACGCCGGGAAAGCGCGCCTGGATATATTCGCGCACGAGCGGGTAAATGGTTTCGCCGCGGAATATGACATCCCACAGTTCGCACACGGTTTTGCCGTTGAGATCACGAACGCGCGGCGCTGCGGCGCTTCGCTTCACCGCTTTGCGGCTGAGCGGCCAGATTACATCGTAGCGCGGTTCGTTGGTCTTGGCGGGGGAACGTGCCATGCTGTGCCTCCTTCCTTGTATCATCACGAGTTCCGGATGCCCGCGGTCTGAATGCTGCGATTGTATTTCGCCGAATGGCGGAAGAGAGTGGGAGTCGAACCCACACAGAACTGTAAACAGCCCTCACCGGGTTTGAAGTCCGGCCGCCCCACCGGGAGCGATTCCCTTCCGTTGTCGTGTGTCAGTGCTGCGCTCTTAGCGCCGAAACCAGTGCCAGCCTGCTGCGCGTTTGCCTTGATGTCGGACCAACGCATGGCGTGCATGCGACTTTTTCAATTATAGAGGAACATTGAGTCAGCCGGCCAACGCCGCGCTCACCGAGCGCGCCGCTGCCTCGCCTTCGGCAATTGCATGGGTAAGCAATCCACCATAGCCCGAGCGCACCGCGCCCACCGCGTACACGCCCGGCAGCGCGGTTTGCAGCGCAGCGTTCGTGACCAGAGCACCGTTCGCGTCGCGCGCGACTTCCGCGGGCACGAAATCGCACACCGGCTCAAGCCCGATGTAGGCGAAGAATCCAGTGCAGGCAATCTCGCTCACTGCATTGGTGGCGATATTGCGAACGCGTACTTTCTCGACCGTGGCACCGCCGAGAATTTCTTCGACGACGCTCTCCCATACCGGCGTGATGTTGCTGTGAGTCGAAATCGCATCGATGAGATTGCGCCGCGCACGGTATTGCTTGCCGCGATGCAGGAGGTGCACGCGCTTGCAGAATTTCGCGAGGACCAGCGCCTCCTGCAGCGCCGAATCGCCCCCGCCGACCACCACCACGTCCTGGTCCTGGCACATGGGTCCGTCGCAGTCCGCGCATTGCGAGACGCCCTTGTAATCAAACTCGGCTTCCCCTGGAACGCCGAGGCGTTTCAACTTCGCGCCGGAGGCGACGATGACGGCACGCGCGCGATGCGTTCCCGCGTCGGTCGTCACGGTCAATTGGTCCCCCGCGCGCGCGATCGCCGTTACCGCCTCGGACAGGTTGGCCACGCCCAGATCGGATATCTCCGACATCAGGTCGGATGCGAGTTCGGCGCCGGAACCCTGCGTCTCGCCGTCGAGTTCGTTGACGTTCAGCACCAGCCCGCCGAACATCATCGCTTCTATATTCGCGGTGGTGAGCCCGCTCTGCACCGCGTGCTTGGCGGCGGTAAGACCCGTGATGCCCGCGCCGATGACTATTACGTCGTAATACGAATCTGCCATATTGGTTTCTCCTTAGCGTCTGAATTTATGCGTTGCCGGTCTGGCCGCGGGCTGCGCCTTGGTCGGCGGCGGCGCGCTCGGTGCGACCGCCGGCCCGAGTATCGGCACGAAATCCTTGCGCATTTTGCGCACGTCGCCGACGCGCTGCGTGATGCCGAGACGGTCGAGGCATTCGAGGATTTCGATGGCGAGCCCGCGCCCGATGCCGCTGCGGTCGCGAAATTGCGCGGCCGTAAACTGCCCGCCCGGTGCCGCTTGCGCGACGGCCTGCGCGACGGCCGCGAGCTGCGCCAGCGTTGCGCGCGGATAGAAGCGCTCGGGTGTCACGCGTATCACTTCGCCGGTGCGCGCCTTGCGATGCAGGAAATCCTTGAGCATGGCTTCCTTGATGTTGGCGGCGGGCGCAAGCTCGCGCAGCGGCAGCACGTTGAAGCCCGCGTTATCGAGGAGCGGTTTCAGCGATTGCCACATCCTCTCGTCGGCAGGATTGTCGGTTGCGATATGCTTAGGCAGTCGCGCGAGGGATCCGGCGACCTCCAGTTTCTTGTCGTCTCCCAGATCGCGCAACAGCGCGTTGAAAGTCGCGGCGGACAAGCCGGTCGCAAGTTGTTTGCGCAGTGCCGCTATCTCCATGCCCAGCGCCTGCGGCGATTCGCGGTGAAAGCGCGTCAAGGTATCGACCACGCCGTGCTTGATGCCGTCGACGCGCGCGCGCGGCAGTGCGACGCGCTGTTCCTTGCCGACGACGGCGATAGCGGGCTTTTGCGTAAGCGCAGCGGTGCGCGCTGATGTCAGATTGAATGCGCGTTCGAACTGCGCGAGATCTACCCCTGCCGGAGAGCACGCGAGGAGCATGACGAGCGCCGTATCCGGATCCGCATGTTCGAGTGCAGCGAGCTGGGCCGCGCGCGCTTGCGCATTGCGCCTGGTCGACGGTGCAAAGGGATCGATGACCTCGCCGCCGCCGATGGTGCGCAGCGCCGATTGGTCGCGCAGGATAAAGCGATCGCCATGCAGCGCGGCGAGCGGCTTGTCGGCGATCAGCTGCGCGAGCGCCGAGGCGCCCGGCGCGATCGAGGCGCCGCGCCTGATGGCCACGCGCGCCGTGACATCCCCCGTGCCCAGATGCAGATGCACCGGAGTCCAGTGCTTGAGCGGCTGCACTTCGCTCGGCAGCAGCTGCAGGCGCACATCGAGACGCTGTGTCGGCGCATGCAGCGCCGGCGCCGCCACCCAGTCGCCGCGATGAATACGCTCGACATCGGCGCCGGTAAGATTCAATGCGCAGCGCTCGCCGGCATCCACGTATTGTGCCGCTTTGCCGTCTTTCTGGATGCCGCGCACGCGCACTTCGACGCCGCTCGGTGTGAGCATCAACTTGTCGCCCGCCGCGGCTTTGCCGTTGAATACCGTGCCCGTGACGACGGTGCCGCTCCCGACCACGGTGAATACGCGGTCGATCGCGTAACGCAGGTTGCGCCCGCCCTGTTCGCGGCGGCTGTGCTCCCGCGCAGCCATTGCCAACGCAGCGCGCAGCGTCTCGATGCCATCGCCGCTCGTTGCCGATACCGGCAATACGTCGATTGCAGCGAGCGCAGTGGGCGCAAGCAATGCGCGCACCTGCGCCGCGACTTCAGCGACGCGCTCCGCCGGAACGCGGTCGGTCTTGCTGATGACGGCAATGCCGCGCCTGACGTGTAGCAGATCGACGATGTTCAAGTGCTCGATGGTCTGCGGCATCACGCCATCGTCGGCGGCGACGATCAGCATCACGTAATCGATGCCGCACACGCCGGCGAGCATGTTGCGCACGAAGCGCTCGTGCCCGGGGACGTCGACAAAGCCTATGACATTGCCCTCCCCCGTCTTGCGGTAGGCGAAGCCGAGGTCGATGGAAATGCCGCGCGCCTTTTCCTCCGGCAACCGATCGGTATCGACGCCGGTCAGCGCTTTCACCAGCGTTGTCTTGCCGTGGTCGATATGTCCGGCGGTGGCGACGATCACACTCGCGTTCCCTGAGGCTGCAGTTGATCCAGTTGCGCGAGGAACCCTGCTTCATCGTCGAGGCAGCGCAGATCGAGTATGAAATCGCCGTCCCGGATACGGCCGATGACGGGCAGAGGCAGCGCGCGAAATGCCGTCGAGAGCGCGGCGGCGCCGCTCTTGCGCTTCGCGCGCGGCGCGAGCGCAATGCCCGCGCTCGGCAGCGCCTCCACGGGCAGCGCGCCGCTGCCGATCTGGCTCGAACAGGCGATGATGCGCGCTTGCGCGACCCCCGCAACCGCTGCAGCGATGGCGGGCAGCAGGCGCTCAGCCTGCGCCTGAATGTCGGCCTGCGCGCGCGTGAGTTGCCGCAATGTCGGCAGCTCCTGTACAAGGCGCGCGGGATCCGCGTACAAGCGCAACACGGCCTCGAGCGCCGCGAGTCGCACCTTGTCGACGCGCAACGCGCGTTTCATCGGATTCTTGCGGATCTTCGCTATGAGGTCCGCGCGTCCGACTATGAGTCCGCATTGCGGTCCGCCGAGCAGCTTGTCGCCGCTGAAGGTGACGATATCGGCGCCGTTGGCGATGGCTTCGCGCGGGGTCGGCTCGTGCGGCAGTCCATAGGCTTCTAGGTCGGTCAGCATACCGCTGCCCAGATCGTTGATGAACGGCAGCGACTGCTTGTGCGCAATCGCCGCAAGTTCGCTTTCGGGTACGCTTGCGGTGAATCCGTGGATCGCGTAATTGCTCGCGTGCACTTTCATGATCGCCGCGGTGCGCGTGACTATCCCTTGCTCGAAATCGCGAGCATGCGTGCGATTGGTGGTGCCAACTTCCTTCAGCCTGCAGCCCGCGCGTGCCATGATGTCCGGAATGCGAAACGCGCCGCCGATCTCGACGAGTTCACCGCGCGACACGATCACTTCCTTCTTCAGCGCGAGCGAATTCAGCACCAGGTACACCGCCGCCGCATTGTTATTGACGACGACCGCGGCTTCGGCACCGGTGAGACGCTGCAGCCACGCCTGGACGTGACTGTCGCGTTCGCCGCGCTCGCCGCCGCCGAGATCGAATTCGAGATTGACCGCGCGCGTCATCGCTGTGGCGGCGGCGGCCGCGGCGACTTGCGGATAGAGCGCGCGTCCGAGGTTGGTGTGCAAGACCGTACCCGTGAGATTGAAAACCGGCCGCAGCGACGGTTGCATCAGTGCCTGCAGGTGCGCTGCGCATTGCGCGGCTAGCGCATCTTCGGCGCACGGCGTGGCGGCGGGATCCTGTGCCAGCAGGTCGCGTTGTTCGGCAAGCGCTGCACGCAGGGCTTCGACTACGAGCGGCCGGCCGAACGCTTCGATGAGTTCGCCCACCCTGACGAGATTAAGGAGTCGATCGACCGAAGGCAATGCGCGACGCGCAGTGGCGGAATTCAACATGGCGGCAGGTAGCTGGAGCGAACTGCGGTGGACCGCTGAGTATGCGTCTGCATGAGCAGGCTCGGCGCGCTCGGGCGCCGGTCAGGTGGAGAACAAGGTGCGTAGTTTAGCCCGGTTTGCGCCGCCGCTGCGAACTTCGAACCGAACCTGGTCACACTGATGCCGGGGCCATGCGCGAGCGCGATCAGGAGCGTAACGAAAATGCCTCTCGAACTGTTGTGTCTTCATTCTTCGCGCAGCGATGCCGCGCCCGCTTTCAAAGTTCATACGCGACCTCGAAGCCTTCGCGTATCGCCTCGAGTATGCGCCGGGGTTTCACGCAGTCCCCGATCACGTGCACGCTCGCACTCTCGCCTAACGCCTCGCGCAAGGTAGTGTCCGCCGTCGATCCGAGCGCGGCCACCACCGTGTCGACACCGGCGATGGTGGACTTCAAACCCGCGCGCTCGTAGGTGACGACCGCGCCCCGCACCGCGACGACCCGGCTCTGCGTCAGCACATGTACTTTGAGGTCGCGCAGTCGCCGCATCAGCAGCACACGCGCGCGCGGCTCGGTGCCGTTCAGAACCTCGGGCAGCATCTCCACTAAGACGACGTCCTTGCCCTGAACGGCGAGATACTCCGCCAGTTCGCAGCCCACTTCGCCGCCACCCATTACCACCACCTTCGCGCCTGCGGCTTCACGGCCGGAGAGCACGTCCCATGAAGATACGATCTTCGCGTCGGCGACCGGGACGGAGGGTGCAATCGGCCGGGCGCCAGTCGCGACAATCACCGCTTCGGCGCCGTCGCGCTCAACCAGCTCGCGCGTCATGGTCGTCTGAAGGCGCGTTTCGACTCCCGCTCTGGCGAGCTGCCGCGTCAGGTAATCGCGCAGCGCGCCGATCTCCTCCTTGTGCGGCGGCACGTCGCCCATCAGGAGTTGCCCGCCAAGCCGTGTCCCGCGCTCGCATAGCACCACGTGGTGGCCGCGTGCCGCGGCAGTGAGCGCTGCCATCATCCCGCCCGGCCCGCCGCCGATGACCAGTACGCGCTTCGCCTTTGCCGCCGGCACCTCCGGGTACATCGCCTCGCGTCCCGCGCGCGGGTTCACCACGCAGCTTATGTCCAGATGTGCGTAGAGGCGCTGAAAGCAGCCCTCGTTGCACGCAATGCACGGGCGGATATCCGCGCTACGCCCCTCGCGCGCCTTGTTCGCGAACTCCGGATCGGCTAAGAGCGGCCGTCCGAGCGAAACGAAGTCGGCGTGGCCGTCGCGCAGGATCTGCTCCGCCAGGGCGGGATCGTTGATGCGGCCCACGACGCCCACCGGGATCCGGACTGCATCCTTGATCGCGCGCGCGTGCGGCACGAGAAAACCCTTAGGCATGCACATCGGCGGACCGATCACGTACATCGTCTCCGGGATCCCGGCAGTGACGTCGATTGCATCCACCCCTGCTCCCTCGAGGAGCAATGCCATGCGCTCGCCCTCGGCCAGCGTGAGACCCCCTTCGAGGAAATCGTCCACGGACAAACGGACGATGATCGGCACCTCGGCTCCGAGCTCGCGCCGCATGCCTTCGACGATCTCCAGCGCCAGCCGCGTGCGCCCCTCGACGCTGCCACCGTACTGGTCGGTGCGCCGGTTGGAATACGGAGACAGGAAGCTTTGCAGCAGATACCCGTTTGCGAGATGCAGCGTCACGGCGTCGAAGCCGCCGTCGCGCACGCGGCGCGCCGCGCGCACGAACCACTCGATCACGGTCTGGATCTCCGCCAGCGACAGCTCGCGCGGCATTTCGCCGCCGACGCAGGGCAACGCGGACGGCGCGAGCAGCTGCGAACCAGTGATCGTGCTGCGACAGCGCCGTCCGCCGTGCGCGATCTGGACGCTCGCTTTGGCGCCGCCCGCGTGGATGGCATCGGCGAGGCGGCGCAGACCCGGGATGAGGGCATCCTCGTGTACGCCCATCGAATAGGGCGAGATCTGACCCGTCGCGTGGACGTGGGAGAAACCGACCGTGACGAGGCCGACACCGCCGCGGGCGCGCTCGCCATAGTATTCGACCAGGCGATCGGTCACCACGCCGTTCCAGGTCGAGTAGTTCGTCCCCATGGGCGCCATGTTCAGGCGGTTTCGAAGGGCCATGGTACCGATGCTGCACGGAGCGAAGAGCGCAGCCAGAGGAGTAGTCATCGAAAACCTCGCGTCAAAGAGTTCCGGGTTTCACGCGCCCGTCGCGAGCGACATAGGCACAGGCCAGGCACCGCCGGTTCAATCAAGCCGGTACACGCGGCGCGCCGTGCCGTTGAACAGCGCCTGCTTTTCGCTATCGGAGGCGCCCGCGGCGATCCGCTTCAAGGCGTTCCAGAGCGCTGCGTAGCCGATGCCCATTTTTTCGACGGGAAAATTGCTTTCGCACATACACCGATCCGCGCCGAAAAGCTCGATGCAGGGCTCTATATACGGGCGCCAATAAGCAGCGAGTTCAGTCGAGGAAGGCGGCGCTGGCAGCGCAAGATAGTCGAACGCGGCGAGCCGCATCAACATCCCGCCGAGTTTGACCACGACGTTGGGACACTGCGCAAGCTCCGCCATCGAAGTCTTCCACGACGCGAAAACCTCGTCGCGCCCGCCCTGGTACGGGCCGTATCCGAGCGGCCCGCCCACATGCCCCATGATGATGTTCAAACCAGGAAAGGCGCGCGCGAGCTCGATCACATCGGCGAGCTGGGGGTGGAATACCCAGGCGTCGAAGACGAGGCCGAGGGATTCCAGGCACTTTAGCCCTGCGCGGACCTCGGGACGTCGTAACAGCTGTGCTGCGGTGACGCCGTGACTGTTGCCGATCACGGGGCTCGCATCCCAGCCAGTCGCGTAGCGAATTCCGCGGAATCGACCGCCACCCGCCGCAATATGCGCTTCGAGCACCGGCCGCACGCGCGCGCCCAGCGCCAGATCGGCAAAGCCGACGATACCCTGCGCAATGCGGGTCGAGCCGTAAGTGCCGCTGTCGCTCATTGCGCCTATCCCGGCGACGAACTCGGTCTCGCCTACGGGCCGCATCTCGACGGGTCCGCTTGCGCGATGCATCGATTGACATTCAATGAAGACCGTCGCGACGATATTGTGGCCAGTGCGAAGATCGCCGAGGAACTCGTCGAGCAGATAGCGATTGTTCGGAAAGTCCCAAAGATGATGATGGGTATCGATGATCGGCAGGGCCGGATCGAGTATCGCCTCGGCCGGCTGCTTTTGCAGCCACTCACGGTTGGGCGGGAAAATGCGTCCGAACTGCTGCGCCGATTTCGGCGCGTCGCTCTGCCATAGACTCATTGCCAAGCTCCTTGACCTCTAACTAGTAAGCATATCGATTGACTTGCTGCGGATCGACGGAGCGCGGCGCCCCTGAAACCTGCCATGCGCATGCGCCGGCTATTGCGCAAGGTAGCCCCCATCCACCGCCAGCACATGCCCCGTGATCATGGCGGCAGCAGGGCTCGCGAGGAACAGTATGGCGTTCGCGACCTCGTGCGCTTGCGCAAGCCGCCCCAGCGGCGTGACGCGTCGAATCTCGGCCATCAGATCGGGATTGGCTTTGATTCCTGCGATAAATTCGGTGTCGACCCAGGTTGGCGCAACCGCGTTGACGCGCACGCCGCTAGGCGCCCACTCGACCGCGAGCGCGCGGGTCATGTTCACGACCGCGCCCTTGGTCGCCTGGTAGGAAATGTTGGGATAAAGCCCGCCTCCGGACAATCCCATGATGGACGCGGTATTGACGATCGCACCTGACCCCTGCCCCACCATCGAGCGCCCCGCCGCACGCGCGCACAGAAACACCCCCGACATATTGATGTCGAGCACGCGCTGCCAGTCGCCGAGCGCCAATTCGACCGTCGGTCGCCTAATCGCAATGCCGGCGTTGTTCACGAGGACATCGAGCCGTCCCTCCTGCCGCAGTAGCGTATCGAATACGGTATCGACGTCCGGCTCGCTGCCCACGTCGAGCTGATGCGCCGTCGCCGCAGAACCGATATGCGCCGCAACGGTTCGCGCAGCTTCGTAATCGACGTCCAGTATCGCAACCCGGGCGCCCGCGGCAGCGAACAACTCAGCCGTGGCACGTCCGATCCCGCGCGCGCCACCCGTAATCGCCGCGACCGCCCCGTCAAGACGAAATTGCCGCAGGGCGTCGTCTGCTCCTGTCATCTCATGCTCCTATAAAGTCGCGCGCCTTGCTGCCGCGTCCGCGCGCATGCTTTGCCGGCCCGGTCGAACCGCGCGCGACGAATTCGTTCGGCAGAAGGACGTGGCGTGGTTCAGCGTCGGCACTGCCGCGTATGCGGTCGAGCAACAGATTAGCGGCACATCGACCGACTTCAGCCTGATCCCAACGCTGGATGCTGATCGCTGGCGTGTGAAACTCGGAGAGTTCCGAGTCGCCCGCGCCAACCACGGAGATATCGTCAGGAATGCGCAGGCCGCGCACGCGAATCGCCTGAAGCACCCCCGGCAGCATACCGATGCCGCCCGCGATAATCGCCGTGGGCGGGCGTCTCGAGGCGAGGACCGATGATGTATAGCTGAATCCCTTATCCGGGAGAAAACTCGACGCTTCGAGCAACAGGGGGTCCGACTCGAGGTCGCGCGACTGGAGTGCCTCCACGTAGCCTCGAATGCGCTCGCGTGCCGGACCGAGATCCGCGCTGCCGGTGATGATCGCGATGCGCCGATGTCCTAGATCAAGCAAGTGCTCGGTCGCGTCACGCACGCCCTTGGCATGATCGGTCATTACCGAATCTGCCCAACCCGGCAGATCGCGATCGATCAACACGATAGGCACGTTCAACCGGTGGAGGAAGCGATCAAACTCCTCCGTGATCGGGGAGTAAGGCCCGATCATGATGCCGTCGGCACGCCGGCCGCTGAGCCGCTCAAGCAGTTCCCTTTCGCGTTCGCGGCGGCCTTCCGAATTCGAGAGAAGCAGCGAAAACCCCGCTTCATCCAGGACGTCGTGCGCCGCTCTGACAAAGGCTGCCAGAGGAGAGAGGTTGATCTCGCGGATCACGCAACCGATCGTATGCGTGGACTTGATGCGCATGCTTTGGGCCACGGCGTTTGGCGCATAGCCGAGATCCTTGATTGCGGCTTGGACTTTATCCCGAAGAATGTCTCGAACCTTGGCGTTCCCGTTGAGAACGCGCGAAACCGTCCCCACCGAAACGCCGGCAGCGCGCGCCACATCGATGATCGTAAGCCTCTTAGCGCTGCTCACCGCTCTTCCTCCCTCATTCATGCCGACGGCGTATAGGTAACTTCTGAAAAACCTCGGGCGATGATCTTTTGTCCGAGGTTTTTCACTGAGATGGGGGGATAGCAAAAGGGGGCCATGGGCTCCTTTTTCAGAGTTTCCATAACCCCATCAATAGGAACGCGGCAGGCCGAGCACATGCTGGCCGATATACGCGAGGATCAGATTGGTGGATATCGGCGCAGTCCGATACAGCCGCACTTCCCGCCACTTGCGCTCGATGTCGTATTCCTGCGCGAAACCGAAGCCGCCGTAGGTCTGCATCGTGGCTTCGGCCGCGTGCCAGGTCGCTTCGGAGGACAGATACTTGGCCATGTTTGCGTCCGCGCCGCATGGCTGTCCGGCCTGGAACAGCGCCGCAGCGCGGCGCGCGATCATGTCTGCGGCCTCGAGCTCCGCATAGGCCTGGGCGAGCGGAAATTGGACGCCCTGGTTCTGGCCGATCATGCGCCCGAATACTTTGCGCTCCTTGGCGTAGGCGACGCCTTTGGCGAGCAGCCAGCGGCCGTCGCCTATGCATTCGGACGCGACCAGGATGCGCTCGGCGTTCATGCCATCGAGGATGTAGCGAAATCCGTGACCTTCTTCGCCGATCAGGTTCTCGGCTGGAACTTCCACGTTGTCGAAGAAGACTTCGGTCGTGTTGTGATTGATGAGCGCCTTGATCGGCTTGATGTTGATGCCGCGCGCGGCCGCGTTCTTCAGATCGACGAGAAACACCGAAAGTCCTTCGGTGCGCTTATGCACTTGATCGACCGGAGTGGTGCGTGCGAGGAGCAGCATCAAATCCGAATGCAGCGCACGCGAGGTCCAGACCTTTTGTCCGTTGACGACGTACACGTCGCCGCGGCGCTCGGCGCGCGTCTTGAGCTGCGTCGTATCCGAGCCTGTCGTCGGTTCGGTCACACCGAACGCCTGCAAGCGCAAATCGCCCGAGGCGATTGCCGGAAGATAGCGCCTTTTCTGCGCCTCGCTGCCATGGCGCAGCAAGGTGCCCATGATGTACATCTGCGCATGAGCCGGGCTTGCGGTACAGCCGCTCGCATTGATCTCTTCGAGCACGACGGCCGCCGCCCGTATTGGCAGGCCCGATCCGCCGTACTCCTCGGGAATCAGCGCGCCGAGGAAACCCGATTTCGTCAGCGCCTTGACGAATTCGGTCGGATAGCCGCGCTTCTCGTCCAGTTCGCGCCAGTAGCTGCCCGGAAAATCCTCGCAGATGCGCCGCACGGCCTCGCGCATATCGCGGAAATCCTCGCCCAATGTAACGCGTACTTCGGCATCCGCATGATCCTGCGTGGTCATGACCGCATCTCCGCATCGCCGCAAATCTGCTCAAACACAGCGTGATTAATTCTCATCGGTATTACCCCCAGATTTCTTCCAAATTGAATTATGCTCGCCGAGTCCCGGTGCGCGCCCAGTCGAGCGCGGCCTGGCCGCATCGAAGGATAGCGGAATGCCAGCCAGCTTCAGTTCGTCGCCAGCGCACGCAGCAAGCATGCCGATCGCCTCGGTCTGCGGATGGCGCGCCACCTGGTCAACCGTCAAAAGCGGCGAGTTGGGCACCCCAGCCGCGTCCAGCATGCGCCCCAAGCCCTCCACCGTATGCTTGGCAACCGCCTCCGCGACGAGCGCAAGCAAGCGCTCGCGATTGGCCACACGCGCAGGATTGGTTGCGTATTCGGGCATCTCGGCGAGGCTCTGTAAGCTCAAAGCCTTGCATAGCTTGCGGAACAGGTTGTCGTTTCCCGCAGCGATCATGAGCCAGCCGTCAGCAGCCTTGAAAGCCTGATACGGCACCATCTCGGCGATGCCCGAGCCGTAGGGCCTGCCCACCTTGCCCGACGTCCCGTAGGAAGCGAGGTGTACCGTCATCCAGGCAAGCCCGGTCTCGTACAGCGATGTCGATACATGCGCCCCCTTGCCGCTCGCCGTCCGTGCAATGACGCTGGACAACAGCCCGATCACCGTCCACATCCCAGAGCCCATGTCGATCAGCGAAACGCCCACACGCACCGGCGGCCGCTCGCCTCCTTCGCCCGTGACGCTCATGATGCCCGTCGCGGCTTGCGCCAGCGGATCGTAGCCGGGCTTCGCCGCAAACGGCCCGCGCCCGCCGAAAGCGCCGATATCGCACCAGATAAGCGCGGGCTTCGCCGCTTGCAGCTTTTCCGGGGTCAGATCGAAACGCTCAAGAATGCCGGGGCGCAGATTCTGAATCACCGCGTCGGCCTCATCCAGAATCAAGTTTTTTAACGCGCGCACCTCGTCCTCGCGCGCAAAATCGACCGTGATGCCGTCCTTGCCGCGATTGAGGCATAGATACGCACTGGCCGTGTCTTTCCCGAACGGCGGCCAACCGCGCGAATAATCCCCGCCTTCCGGATTTTCGACCTTGATCACGCGTGCCCCGAGATCTGCCAGTATCAAACCCGCATAGGGAGCAGCCACGCTATGCCCCAGCTCTATCACCGTAATACCATCGAGGGGCTTTAGCGCCGCCCCATCTGCCCTATTTGGCATTGTTCGCCTCTTGCATCATGCAACACCATTCGACTACAAACGATTTCGCAGCGATCACGATTTGTCCTGCGCGTTATCCGCCACCAGGACGGCACCATTGACGAAAGAAGACGCGTCAGAGAGCGCGAAGACGATGACGTTCGCGAGCTCTTGCGGGGTTCCCCAGCGCGTATTGCGCATTGCCTGATTGCTGGACCATTGATGGCGCGCCTGCTCGGCCTCCTCGGATCCGAGCGGGCGCTTTGCGAGCTCGCGTTCCCATTTCGCAAACCGCTCGGGCGTCATCACGAACCCCGGAACGACGCAATTGACTCTGATGTTGTGCGGCGCGAATTCGCTCGCCAGGATTTTTGACAGGCGGATTTCAGCCGCCTTCGCCGGCCCGGTGCAGGAAGAGAGGAACGGAGGACTGGTGACGGTGATGCCGGTTTCGCCTGAAATGTTGACGATGCGGCCGCCGCCATGGGCCAGCATCATCGGAATGATCTTTTGGCAGACGCGAAACTGGGCGAAGAAGTTGATTGCCATGCCATATTGCAGTTCCTCGTCGGTAACCTCCAGAAACGGCTTGTAGGTTCCGGTGCCGGCATTGTTGACGAGCAAATCGATCGTTCCGAGCTTTTCTTCGACCATGCGCGGGAGCGCCGCAATCTCCTCCGGCTTCGTTACGTCGAGTGCGTAGACCTCGACACTTTGTTGCGTCGTCGCTTTGATGTCTGCAGCCGCCTCGGCGAGCGCCGCTACACGCCGCGCACAGATCATTACTCTTACACCTTCGCGCGCAAGACTACGCGCCGTCTCCAGACCGATCCCCTTGCTGCCGCCGGTGACGACAGCAGTCTTGCCGGCCAGTCCAAGATCCATCATTCGCTCCTATACGTCCTGTCCAACACAAACCAGCACGATTGCGATCACAGATACTCCTCGGCCAGCGCGAGCTCGCGAATTTCCGCGACGCTGCCGCTGCGGCGGACCTCGCCGCCACGCATCACGTAGCCACGCGTCGCGAGTTTCAGCGCGGGGCGCGCCATCTGCTCCGTCATCAATATCGTCGTGCCGCGCTCCTGCATTTGACGGATGGCGTCGCTGATGCGCCGTATCCAGACCGGCGCAAGCCCGAGAAACGGTTCATCCAGCAGCAAAACCGTGGGATTGGAACTCAATGCCCGCGCGAGCGCGACTATCTGCTGCTCGCCGCCGCTCAATTGTCCTGCGGGCTGCTTGGCGCGTTCGGCCAGCAACGGAAACATTTCGCACAGCCAGTCGAAGGATTTCCGCTGCAGCGCGCGGCTCAACCCAAAGGCGCCCGACAGCACATTGTCGGCGACCGACATGGTCGGAAACACGCGCCGGCCTTCGGGCGAATAGCCGATGCCGGCGCGCGCGCGCCGGTCGCAGGACATGCCGTCAAGACTGCGGCCGTCGAAGTGTATCGTGCCGCCCGCGCTCGGTACCAGACCGATCACGGCGTTGATCAGACTCGATTTGCCCGCGCCGTTGGCGCCGACCAGAAGCACCGTTTCGCCTTTCTTCACCTCGATCGAGACGCCGCGCAGCGCTACGATTCCGCCATAGCGCACATTCAGGTCCCTTACCGCCAGCATCACTCGTCCTCCTCGTCGATCGCGCCTACGTACGCGTCGATCACATCGCGGCGCGACAATACCTCGTCCGGCGGGCCCTCCGCGAGTAGCCGCCCGGCGTCGAGCACCATGATGCGAGGACAAAGCCGGCGGATCAGATCCATGTCGTGCTCGACGATGAGGATGGCGCAGCCCGGATCCCGCTGGGCGTGATGGACGAAATCGTCCACGCGGCTGCGCTCGCGGCCCTCTAAACCCGCAGCGGGCTCATCGAGCAGGAGCACCTTGGGTGTGGTCGCATAGGCGAGCAACAAGCCGAGCATTTTCTGCAAGCCGTAAGGCAGCTTGTCGCTCTGTTCGTCGAGCCGCTGAGACAGATCGAAACGGTCGAGGAGTTCTTCCATTCGACGCCAGGATTCCGCCGATCCGGAACTGAATCGAATCGCGCGCGACAGATTCTCCCTCACGGTGGCCGTGCGAAAGGTATTCGTCTGCTGAAAGCTGCGCACCAGCCCCATGCGGCTCAAGGTGTGCGTCGATTTTCCGCTTACGTCGGCGCCGCCAAGAAAAACGTGCCCTGCCGCGGGCGCAAGCTTGCCGCAGATGACGTTGATGAGCGTGGTCTTCCCCGCACCATTGGGTCCGATCACGCCGAGAATGTCGCGCGGACAAAGCCGCAAGCTGATGTCTTCGAACACCTTCAGCCCGCCAAAGCGCATCGAAATCTTATCTACGCGCAGTTCGCCTTCGCCCGCATGGCTCGTCATGGCGCCCACATCCCCGTTCATAGCGGCGTGCTCGCCTCGCGCGCCGCAGTCTGCGGCGCCACGCCCGCTCTGTCGCGACGATGGCGCGTGAACCGCCGACATAGCGATGCCACCGCACCGACGATGCCGCCCTTGGCGAGCATGACCACGATGATGATCAACACGCCGAACAAGCCCTGCGAGTATTCGCCCTGGATACTGAACAAGTTCGTGGCCCAGACCAGAAGACCGCTTCCAACGATCGGACCCAGCATCGAGCCGCGACCGCCGATAATGGCGTAGCCGATGTAATTGACCGAGGAAATCGGACTGAACGAACTCGGGTGCGCCGTGAGCAGCATGTTGACGAGCGCAAAGCCGGCCATGCCCGCGACTCCCGCGGCGACGACAAAACCAAGCACTTTGTAACGCCACGTGACCAGCCCCAGGCTTTGCGCCAGGACCTCGTTTTCCTCGATCGCCGCAAAATGCTGCCGGAAATAACTGGTCAGCCCCGCGGTGATCAGCGTGGCCGCCAACGTGAGCCCTGCCGCGACGAACAGCACGCCGCGATTATCGTCAAGCGTAAGCCCGAACAGCGTGGTCGGGGGCATGCCGACCAGGCCGTTCGAGCCGCCGGTCAGCCCCGGCGTCTCGAACAGCAGCAGGTCCAGGATCTGGGTCAGGACGAAAGTCACCAGAACGAAATAGACACCGCGAAGACGCAATATGAGCACGCCGAGCGGAAGCGCCACGAGCGCCGGAATGGCGAAGGCGAGCGCTGCCAGAGCAATCGTGTCGGTAATCCCTCCGCGCAAACTCGCGATGGCGAACGCGTAGCCCCCCAGCGCCATGAAGGCGGGGACCGCAAAAGTCATGAGGTCCATGCGCAGCATGATGTAGACGCTGAACGAGGCCGTGATGGCGATCAATATCTGATTCGCGAGCGAGTACACGAGCTGACTGTCTGAAACGAATGGAACGGCAAACGCGAACGCGACGATGACCGCGCTCGCGATCTCGCCCGGGCCGGGGGCGCTGACATGGCGTACGCTGCGTATGGCCATCGGCGTTACGCTGCGCGAACGTCGCGGCCGAAAAGGCCCGAGGGCCGCACGACCAGAATGACGAGGACCAGCACGAACAGCAGCAGCGCGCCTTTCGACCCGCCCAGATAGACGCTCGAATAGGCCTCGACCATGCCGACGATGAACGCGGCGGCCGTCGCCCCGCCGATGCTGCCGAGCCCGCCCAGAATTACGATCAGGAAGGAGGTGGCGAGCACCGGGTCGCCGATGCTGGGCGAAAGCGACAGGATCGGCGTGACGAGCGCGCCGGTGAGCCCGGCAAGCCCGGTGGAGAGCGCGAACGCAAGCGGGAACAGCAGCCGCGGCCGCAGTCCCTGGGCCATCGCCACTTGTCGATCGTCGGCAAGCGCCCGCAACGCGCGCCCGAAGTCGGTCCTGTACATCAACAGATAGACCGCACCGATCGCGAGCAGGCAGGTGCACAGCACCACGAAATTCGCGAGCGGAACATAATACCCACCGCTACGCAGCGTGCCGGTAATCGGAAATGTGAACTGCGGCGACTCCGGCCCAAAGATGACCAGCATGCCCGTGCCCAGTATCAGATTCAACCCGAGCGTGAGCATCAAGGTCGCGTGGTGATCGTCGACCCTCCGCTCGACCAGGACCAATTCGAACACATACCCGAGAACTGCAGAAGCGAGTGCCGCAGCAATGACCGCCAGCACATAGGGCGCGCCGAGATAATGCACGGCGGCATAGGCGACATAGCCGCCCAGGACATAAAAGCCGCCGTGGGCGAAATTGACCACGCCGAGTATGCCGAAGATCAGCGTGAACCCGAGGGCGAGCAGCGCATACTGCGCCCCCAGGCTGATACCGATCAGCCCGCAGGTAACGAACCCTTCCAAGCTGGGCTCGTTACTTGCCGGTTGCGGCTGCGATGCGCTGGACCGGGAGTTCCTTGCCGTTGACGATCATGCCGACCCCGAACGGCAAGGATAGCTCCTGGTTGATGCCGAAGAACTCCTTACCTATCCATTGCCCCTTGCCGAGATTGGGGTCATCGACCGGCAATGAGCGCAGCGCTTCTGCGACTTTCTTCGTATCGGTGATGGTGCCGGCCTTGCTGATCGCTTTCATGACCATGCGTGCCGCGCCGACCCATTGGAAGAACAGGTTGTTCTCGGGCGGTTCGGCTTTCAGCAGATCCCTGTACGCTTTGGAGATTTCGCGCACCTTGTCGTCGATGTAGACCGGTTCAAACCAGTAGAAATTCTTGAGCACGTCGTAGCCCCCGGCGACGCGCGCGATTTCGCTCGTTCCGGGCCCGCCCAGACGCCCGATGGCACCGTCAAAGCCGGCCTGGCGCAGTTGCTTGATGATGACACCCGCGTCTCCCGGCGGCGATGACGCAGTGTCGACCGCGTTGGGACGCGCATTCAGGATGCGCGTAACTATCGGGGCGAAGTTGGTCGTTCCGCGCTGGTAGTATTCCTCGATCGCCTCGATACCGTTCTTCTTGTAGGCAGCGGCATCGACGCTCGCTATGTCGGTCCCGCCCTGGTCGTTCGGCGCGATCACGACCACCTTCTTGATGTTGAATTTGGTCTTGGCAACGCGCACGATCGGATCGGCCCAGCCGCTCGGTCCAGGGCCATTGTGAAAAACGAGCGGCCATTGCGGACCGATGGCATCCTTGGCATAACCATTGCCCATCACCAGCAGGTTGTTGCGATTCGCAATCGGCTTCAAGCCGGTAATTTCGGGCGAGCCGACGGGTCCGATGATGAACTTGATCCCTTGGCCGACCATGTAATTTGCCCCCGCCGCGGCGCCTTCCGCGGTGTACTTGCCGTCGTAGGCCACCACCGAGGTCTTGCATTTTTCGTTGCCGACCTGAAGCCCCCCGTTCTTATTGGCTTCTGCAGCGACCAATTCGGCGGCGCCTTTGATGGCCAAGCCCCATTGTGCAGCGGGGCCGGACATCACGCCTATCATTCCCAGCTTCAATTCGCACGCAGCGGCGGCCGATAGCGGCAGGCTGGCCAGGCAAAATACGGCGATCGCCGCCAGCGATTTCACACTTCGATTGTCTCTGATCACGTCCTCGCTCCTAGGTAAGAACAGCTGTTTCGGGGGGCCAACTTTGATTTTTCGCGACCCTAACATGGACTTTATCCATGTGTCAATGAAACGATTCCACCAGGTGGAGAACCCGTGACTTAAGCTGTGCCGGCGTAGATCGGCCCACGCGAATTCGGCCGGAGAACCACATTCACCTCGGAAAAGGAATGCTCGCACGGCATGTGATCGCCCCCATCACGCACAGGCGCACCGCGCGTCAGGTAATGAAAGCGCGCGCGGGAGTGAATATTATGAAACGTTTTCTATCCAGATTCTCGATAATCGCCGCATCGATTTGAACTTCACCCGGATATCGGTTCACGCCTCTAAAAGCGCGAGCCATGGCACGTGACTCTACTGGATCCTCGTGCCAGGCTGCATACCACTTCAATGTCATTACGTCCGCAGAGATATTCCAGAATCCGAATTTGCTGTAGATGTCGCTGTTGCGTGAAGTCATTGCGCCGCTAAAGACGGCCGGATTCCCCGCGATCGGCAAGATTGGACCTGTGGGTGTAACCGCTGCCAGCTTATTGGAAGTCAGTTTGAGCCGAAACGCTTTTTCCCACGCCCCATTTCTTTCCTCGCATACCCATTCCCCATTCGGGACAACCGCCTTTATCGAGTCCTCGGTCACTTTCGGGACAGCGGCTTTCATTGGGATTTGCTCGTCGGGCGTCGCGTGCGTCAGTTTGACTTGACCGCCCTCGGCTGCGATCGCTCGAGCAAGCGATGCGGCGACGACAAATAATGTGCCCAGCAAGGCAACGCACCGGCGCTCAGCCGGCCGCTGCATCTATTCCCACAACCTTTCCGGCAGGGGCAAGCCAGCGAGATCGGCCGCGGTGAGCGGGCCGTTGGGCGTAATGCCGAAGCGCTCGAGCACGGCTGCCAACTGCCGCGCATGTTGCGCCGAGTGCCAGGTTGAACGCTCGTAGAGCATATGGAGCGGCTGCATGCCGAAAAAGGTTTTTACCTTGTGCTGGCACGATTTGTCGGCAAGCCCATTCCACCATTTTTCGAGACCCACGATCACCGTATCGCCGTAGCGCGCGATCTCCTCGCCGGTCGTGAACGTGCCGTCTTTGGGCGCGACGTTGGCAAGCTGCGTTGCGTACTCGACGCCATCGACTGCGGTTTCGAGAAAGGCCTCGCCGATGCGGAACACATGATGGCTCATGAGGCGGATCGAGCGCGGGCGATTTGGAATGACGAGTTCGTTGAGTCGTTCGTCCGGAATCTGGCAAATCAGGCGCTGTGCCGCGTGCAGCACAGTGAGCCATTTTCCGATCAACAGCTCCGGCGGCAGCGGCGTGTGGCCGGTACCCTGTAATCCGACAAACTCGGCAACATCTTCGAGATTCTGTCCGAACACATACTGCTCGCCGCGCGCGACCACCGGCACACTGCGAAGGCCGAGCGCGAGCAACTTTTCGCGCCCCCCCGGATCGTTCCATACATCGATCGCGACGAAGTCGATATTCTTTTTCGAAAGAAACTCTTTCGCTCGAAGGCAGCTACTTCAACCGGGCTGGGTGAAGAGTATGAACTTATCGGCAATTGTGTTCATGGTCGCTCTAAGTGGCGTGGGTGAATGGTTGCGCTAGGCTACTACCTAATGCGCTGATGGGTCAACCGCGCGTGCTGCATGGTCAAGCGATACCCCATCTTCGAGGTGGATCTCAGAACAAAAACCATTGCTTATGCAACGGGTTGTTGTCAATTTTCTCATTGGCTTTCGACTTCGCGCGTGACTGCCAGCGAATTGCCGAAACACGGCACGTAGATGGAATGCGTGCCGGGGCCGCCGGCGACGACGATCCCGATCTTCTGCGGCCGCTGCGAGATCGGCAGCAGGGTATCGGGTCCGATTTTTCCCAGTTCGGCGGCGCGCGAATCGCGCGCGCGCATGAGATCCTCAGCAGACATCCGGGCTGCCGGCATTTTCGAGCCCTCCCACAGCCGCCGCTTGACTTCCGCTTTGTCCAGACCGCCGCGCTTTAGTATGTCGGCGTGTTCCGGGCTCAGCACGAGCCACGGCTCGCCGCCGTGGGTGTACTCGTTGCTCGGCGGATGTATCATCGTTTCCGCAATGACCCGCAGCAGCTCCGCGGCGTCCTTGCTGTGACTGTTCATGTTCATGGTGCCCTCGGCGCCGACGACGGTCACCGTGCTGCTCTCGGCGGCGAAGCCCCGCTCGACATGCAACGGCTGCCACGGATTCGCTACCTCGTTCTCGGCACAGCAGAAGGTGTACTTGCCGGGCTGGCCCTGGGTTGCACGGTCCATTTCCCCCGGCAGCGCGCCGCCGACGTTGCGCAAAATCAGGCGCAACGCGCGGCCTATGGTGGCATTGGCCCAGGTTCCCTCTCCCAGGCAATTGAACGTGCCGTTTATTCCCAGCCGTTTGGCGAGCGGCCCGTTGACGATGATCCAGACCGCTACGGGATTGGTGGTTGCCTGTATGCCCTGCAGGTTGAATTCAGGTGCGGCGACCGCTTCGACCGCCGCGATGAGCGCCGGCAAATATTCGGGGTCACAGCCCGCGAGGACCGCATTGATCGCCACATGCTCGACCGTGGCTGCGCCGAAACCAGGTGCAAGTCTCGCCACGATTTCGCCGCGCGCGCGCCGGGTATGCGCGAGCATGCGCTCGACGCGCTCACGTGTCGGCGGCACGATGGGCAGGCCGTCGCTCCAGCGCCGCTCGCGGTACAGCTTGTTGATCGCCTCGAAATCCTCGGGCGCCTCGAACATTGCGGCGCGTTCAGGCGCGTTGTCGCGGCTGCTCATTTCAATTCCGAGGCGCCGACGAGTTTCACCACCTCGTCCACGCACTGGTCCGCCATCTTGCGCACTTCCTCGCGCGTGCGTATGCCGAAAGGATGTGCAATGACGGCTATCGGCAAATCAGGGGAGCCCAAGGCGCGCGCCTGGGCACGGCCTAGCGTCAGGAACGCATCCGAGCATATGGTGACCGCAGCGCGCCCGCGCTTTGCCATTTCGATACTGTCGTGGATACTCCACGACGTGCAGGACCCTCAGTCGCCGGAACCGGTGATCACCAGATCGCAGTGCTCGGCGAGTTCCTTGTATACGGCCTCCGGCGCGGCGATCGACGCCGCACGTTTTTTGCGCTTGATTACGGCGCTCACGCCGTAGCGGCTGATGAGCAGTTCAGCCAGGGCGTCGACAAGATGGTCGAAATTGGGTTTGGCATTATCGATGAAACCGACGACCTTTCCGCGCAGCCCGCCGAGGGTCTGCAACATCTGTTCGCCAGCATCCAGTCGCGCGGCGGTAGGGTCGTAGAGCAACACGGTTCCAGTCATCGAAGTTTCCTTGAAGGTTAAGAATTCCGACGCGCTCATCGAATGCAACGCGCCGATGCCGCCAAATTTAACATGGATTACGCTGTCTGAAGAATCGCTATGTGCAGGCTCGCCTGGGCGCATGCCCGAAGCTGCGACGATCGTAAAGAAAGCCAAGAGTCTAGATTAGCGTGCCCTGGCAAGGCGCCGCACCCGCAGGTCCGCCTGCCTTTGGTGCCCTTCGAAACCCTCCAGGGCGCAAAGCCGCGAGCAATACTCCCCCACCATGACCGACGCTTCGTCGGTGAGCACGCGCTGGTAGGTGCAGGTCTTGATGAACTTTCCCACCCACAAGCCGCCCGTATAGCGTGCCGCTTTCATGGTCGGCAAGGTGTGATTGGTGCCGATCACCTTGTCCCCATAGGAAACATTGGTTCGGTGACCGAGAAACAAGGCGCCGTAGTTCGTCATGTGCTGCAGGAAATAATCGGGATCGCGCGTCATTACCTGGACATGTTCGGATGCAATGCGGTCGGCTTCCCGCACCATCTCTGCGTCGGTATCGCAGAGGATGATTTCGCCATAGTCCTGCCATGCCACGCGCGCCACCGGCGCCGTCGACAGCAGCGCGAGTTGACGCTCGATTTCCGCGGGTACCGCGCGCGCCAGCGCTTCCGATGTGGTCAGCAATATAGCGGGCGAACTCGGTCCGTGTTCGGCCTGGCCCAAGAGGTCGGTGGCGGCCATCTCGGCGTCGCAGCTGTCGTCGGCGATGATCAGGGTCTCGGTCGGACCTGCGAGCAGGTCGATGCCGACGCGACCGAACAGCTGCCGTTTGGCTTCCGCGACGTAGGCGTTGCCCGGCCCTACCAGCATGTCCACCGGGGCGATCTGCCTGGTACCGAGGGCCATGGCCATGACGGCCTGCACGCCGCCGACGCAATAGATTTCGTCTGCGCCGCCCAGGTGCATCGCGGCTACGATAGCCGGCGCGGGGCGTCCTTCGAACGGCGGCGCGGCTGCGATCACGCGCTTGACGCCCGCCACCTTGGCCGTCACGACGCTCATGTGGGCCGATGCGACCATCGGATACTTTCCGCCGGGCACATAGCAGCCGACGCTAGAGACCGGAATATTCTTGTGACCAAGCACCACGCCCGGCAAGGTCTCGACCTCGACCTCGCGCAGCGCGTCCTTCTGGATCTGCGCGAAGTTGCGGATCTGTGTCTGCGCAAAGCGGATATCCTCGATCGCGCGCGCCGGCAATGCACGCACGCATTCCTCGATTGCCTGCGCGCTCAGACGAAAGCTGGCCGGTGACCAATGATCGAATTTTTTCGAATACTCGAGCACTGCAGCATCGCCGCGAGCCAGAATGTCGGCGAGGATGGTTTCCACGGTCGCACGCACCTCGGCCTGGATTTCCAGCTTGACTTCGGCCGTCTTGGAATGCTTGAGCTGTCGAATCATGGTTTGCTCCGATGGCTATCGAATGCCGCAATAATATGCCCATGTTGGGGATCGTTTCAGCAATCCTGCAACGACGTTTTTGGTTATCTTCTACAATGGCATTGCGCTGCGCAATCCGGTTTGCGCGATCAATCATCGAAGGAGCGACTCTTGGCTCAGCCGATCAGTATCCAATTCACGCGCTTTTCTGCCTTCTATTCGCCGCTCATTGCTTCAATCGCCGGCGGGTTCCTGAGGGACGAGGGCTTCGAACCAAAATATTCGATGGCCGCACCGGGCAAGTCCGCGATTGACGGCTTGGTGGACGGGAGCGTGCACGTAGCCCAGTCTGCACCCTCGCAGGGGTTCGCGCCCCTGGAAAAGGGCACACCGCCGCCCGCCGTGCACTTCGCCCAGATCAACGAAAAGGACGGCTTTTTCATCACGGCGCGCAAGCCTGACCCGAAATTCACCTGGGACAAGCTAAAGACCGGCAAGATTTTGGCCGATCACAGCGGGCAACCGCTTGCGATGTTCAAGTATGCGTGTTTCAAGCTTGGATGTGTTTCAATACGCGGGCCTGATCACCAAACGCCATAAGTATGAGGACGTCATCGCCCAGCCTCCGGCCTGAAATGTTCAAGCCGGCGGCTGTCACCGCGTGCGAGCGCAATTCGATCGCCGCGATCCTGGGGAAAAGGATCAATTCAAAAGGAGAAGACTATGAGTAATGAAGAAATTGGCGTCAGTATCGAGGGCCATGTTGCAACGGTCGAGTTGCAGCGTCCCCCGAATAATTTTCTCGACGTCGATCTCATCGCGAGTCTGGCCTCGGCGCTCGAAGAACTCGATCGCGACAAGAACTGCCGCAGCATCGTGCTCGCGGCGGCGGGCAAACATTTTTGCGCGGGCGCGAACCTGAAGAAGCGCGTCGACGACGAAGAGGCAGGCAAGCAGCAGGCCGCGCGGCCGCGGCATCTGTATCACGAAGCACGCCGCCTGGTGCAGACGCATAAGCCCATCGTCGCGGCACTGCACGGCAGCGCGATCGGCGCCGGGCTGGGGCTCGCGCTCGTGGCGGATTTTCGCGTAACGTGCAAAGAGGCGCGGCTTGCCGCCAATTTCACCGCGCTTGGTTATCACCCGGGCTTCGGCATGACGTTCACGCTGCCGCGGTTGATCGGGTATCAGCGCGCGAAGTGGCTGCTGCTGACGGGTTGCCGCGTCCCGGGTGAGGAAGCCGTCGCGATGGGGCTCGCCGACCGCCTCGTCGCGCAGGATCAGGTGCGGCGGGTGGCGCAAGAGATGGCCGCGGAGCTCGCGAAAATCGCCCCCTTGGCGATGCAGTCCGCGCGCGAGACGCTCAATCTGGAACTCGTCCCCGCGTTTCGCGCGGCGACCGAGCGCGAGGCGTTCGAGCAAATGATATTGCGCGAAACCAACGACTACAAGGAAGGCGTCAAAGCCGGATTCGATCGCCGCGAGCCCGTCTTTACCGGGACTTGAGGCGCTCGGCTCGGGACACGCAGGGCAGCCGCTGCGCACCAGTCCGAAGTCGCTCTCGAGACGTTTGCGTTGCTGCCTTCGTACCCGGAGGTACGCTTAGCCCGACAACACAAAGGAGACACTGCGATGAGTGCACCTGACGCTGTAGCCACGCTGGCCGTCGAAGGAGAGATCGCCGTCCTCACGCTGAATTCGCCGCCGGTCAATGCCTTGTCGCAGACGGTGCGCGAAGGCATCCTGAACGGCGTAGTCAAGGCGCTCGCCGAGGACGCCGTCAAGGCCATCGTGCTCATTTGCGCGGGCAGGACTTTCATCGCCGGCGCGGACATCACCGAGTTCGGCAAGCCGCCGCGCGCGCCGGCCCTGCGCGAGGTCGAGGACGCGATCGAGAATTCCCCCAAACCGGTGATCGCCGCGATACACGGCACCGCACTGGGCGGCGGGCTCGAGGTGGCTTTGTGCTGCCACTACCGTATCGCGGTGCCCTCGGCCAAGTGCGGCCTGCCGGAGGTCAACCTGGGGCTGCTGCCCGGTGCGGGCGGAACGCAGCGGCTGCCACGCATCGTCGGCCCGGCCAAAGCGCTGGAATTGATCACCTCGGGCCAGCATGTGGGCGCGAAGCAATGCCTGGACATGGCCCTCATCGACGCGATCGTGGCAGAGGGCGAACTGCGCACAGGCGCGCTCGCGCTCGCCCAAAAGGTCGTCGCAGAGGGGCGGCCATTGCGCAAAGTGCGCGACCTCGACGACAAGGTGCGCGCCGCGCGCGGTCAGCCGGAACTCTTCATCGACTTTCGCAAGGCCAATGCGCGCAAGTTCCGCGGCTTTCACGCGCCCGAATACATCATTCAGTGCATCGCGGCGGCGGTGAATCTGCCGTTCGACGAGGGTTTGCAGTTCGAGCGCAAACGCTTTCAGGAACTGGTGCAGGGCACGCAGTCGACCGCGCAGCGCTACGCGTTTTTCGCCGAACGCCAGGTGCGGAAGATTCCGGATGTACCCGAGGACACGCCTCTGATCGTGGTAAACAAGGTCGGGATGATCGGTGCCGGCACCATGGGGGGCGGCATCGCGATGAACTTCGCCAACGTCGGTATCCCAGTCACGCTCGTCGAAGCAAGTGAGGAGGCGCTCGAGCGCGGCATGGCCGTGATCCGCAGGAATTACGAAAATACCGCCAAGCGCGGCCGGCTGACGCAGGAAGACGTCGACAAGCGCATGGCGCTGCTCACGAGATCTCTGGATCTGGGCTCGCTTGCCGATTGCGACCTGGTGATCGAGGCGGTATACGAAAACATGGCGATCAAAAAGGACGTATTCGGCAAGCTCGATCGCATCGTCAAGAAGGGCGCGATCCTCGCGTCGAACACGTCGGCGCTCGACATCAACGAAATCGCCACTGCGGTCAGCCGTCCCGAAGCGGTGATCGGCATGCATTTCTTTTCGCCCGCCAATGTGATGCGACTGCTCGAGGTGGTCCGTGGGGCAAAGACGTCCAAGCAAATGATCGCCACCGCGATGCACGTAGGCAAGAAGGTCGGCAAGGTCGCCGTGCTCGCGGGCGTGTGTCCGGGTTTCATCGGCAATCGCATCCTGCGTGCACGCACACTGCAGGCGCAGGCGATGCTGATGGAAGGCGCCATGCCATGGGATATCGATCGCGTGCTCTACGAATTCGGCCTGCCCATGGGGCCGTTCGCAATGTCCGACCTCGCCGGCCTGGACCTCGGCTGGGCTAAGGAAACATCGAAGAGTTCGACCATCCGCGAGGTTCTGTGCGAGATGGACAGGCGCGGCCAGAAGACCCGCGCCGGCTACTACGATTACGACGGCGAGCGCAACGCGAAGCCCTCACAGGTTACCGAGAAGATCGTCCTCGACTTCATGGCAAAGGCCGGCAATACGCCGCGCACTGTCTCCAAGGAAGAGATCCTCGAGCGTTGCGTGTATCCGATGATCAACGAAGGGGCGAAGATCCTCGAGGAAGGCATTGCGATCCGCGCTTCGGACATCGACATCGTTTGGATCAACGGCTACGGCTGGCCGGTCTACCGCGGCGGACCGATGTTCTATGCCGACACCATGGGCCTCGCGAACGTCGTCGCCAAACTCAAGCACTATGCGCCCAGGCTGGGTCCGGACTTTTCGATCTCGCCGCTGCTCGAACGGCTGGCCGCGGAAGGCAAGCGCTTCCAGGACATCAAGTAGGTCAGCGCGGATAGAGTAGGATCGAGTTTGCTATCAGATTGCAACTGAGGAGGCACAAAAAATGAAATTTTCCACCGCCGTCACGCGAATAGTGATCACGGGTTTGTTGCTGGCGCTTGCCGGCTCTGCCGCTGCCCAGCAGAGTTATCCGGACAAACCGATCCGCTTCATCACCCCCTACGCCCCGGGAGGCACCACGACCCCGCTCGCGCGTCTAGTCGGCCAGAAGCTGACCGAAAGCTGGGGCCAGCCGGTGATAGTCGACAACCGTCCCGGCGCGGGCACGATGATCGGCGTCGATGCTGTGGCCAAGGCGCCGCCCGATGGCTATACCATCCTGCTGGCCGGTGGCAACCTGGTTCTCGTTCCTTTGCTGCTGAAAGCTCCCTATGATCCCATCAAGGACCTTGCTCCAGTCGCCACCTTTGCCCGATCTGAATTCGTTCTCGTCGTCAACTCCAAGCTGCCGGTCAACGATACGAAGGAACTCATCGCCTACGCCAAAGCGAGGCCGGGCGAACTCAATTACGCGACGCCGGGTGCCGGAGGATCGCAACATGTCGCGCATGAGTTACTCAACTCGGTTGCCGGAATCAAGACGCAACATATTCCATACAAGGGGGCCGGCCCGGCACTCACCGACCTTCTCGGTGGGCAGGTGCAGATGTACTTTTCCACGACGCTTACCGCCATTCCCCACATCAAGAGCGGCAGACTCAAGGCCATGGGCATTACCGGCAAGACCCGCTCCTCGGCACTGCCCGAGGTGCCCACTTTTGGCGAATTGGGTCTATCGGGTCTGGATGAGATTGGCACGTGGTACGGCGTCATGATGCCGGCGGGAACGCCAAGAGACATCGTCGACAGAATGTCGACCGAAATCGGCAAGTATTCCGTCATGCCTGATTTCAAGACGAATCTGGCCAACCAAGGGATGATCGGCTTCTATTCCAACGCTGCCCAGCATGCAGCGCTGCTAAAGGCGGACCTGGAACGGTTCAACAGAATCATCAAAGCCGCAAACATCAAGTTAGAGAATTGATTTGCGACGCTGGTCAGAGTCAGAGCCGGCAACAGATCGCCGCCGGAAATATGCCGATTAGGGGATAACGTGAAACTGGTACTGTTCCAGAACGAAGGCAAGAGCGAGATGCTGCCCGGCATGCTCACCGCGCGCGGCGTGGTCAGCGTCGCCGGCGCAGTGCGGCGCGGTTATACGCCGCAATTGACCATGCAGGGCATCATCGACGATTTCGAGCGCCTGCACCCATCATTGGAGAAGCTCGCTCAAGACGGCCCGGCAGTCCTGATGGAAAAAGTAAGATTGCGCGCTCCGCTGCCGCGGCCGGGCAAGCTTCTCGCCTGTATCGCCAATTACTGGGAGCACGCGCAGCGCGAGGTGCGGCCGCTTTCCATGTTCCTCAAGAATGCCGACGCGGTCATCGGCCCCGGCGACACCATCGAATTGCCCGAGCTCACCGAACCCTGGGCTTTCATGCACGAAGCGGAACTCGCGCTCGTGATCAAGGGTCCGGTCAAGCGCGTCAAGCGCGAGAACTGGCGCGACGCGGTGTTCGGCTACACCGCGATGATCGACGTCACCGCGCGCGGCGAAGGCCGCAGAACCTGGCCCGCGACCACGCCCGCGAGCTGGATGGGTAAGTCCTTCGATACCTTCGCGCCCATCGGTCCGTGTATTACTACCGCCGATGAAATCCCCGAGCCGAACGACGTGGTCGTGCGCCTCTGGAACGATGGACAGTTGCGCCATAACTACAACACCGACGACATGGAGCACCGCGTGCCCGAGCTGATCGAGTGGGCCACGAGGATCATGACGCTCAATTCCGGCGACATTATTTCCTGCGGCACCAATCACGAGGGCCTGGGCATGCTGCAAGATGGCGAAACCGTCGAGATCGAAGTGCAAGGCGTGGGGAAGATGGCGCTCAAGGTGCGCGATCCGCTCAAGCGCAAATGGGAGCGCGGCGTTTATATGGGGATAGATTCCACCAATCCTGAAGCGGTAAGACGGCACCGGCCGAAAGACATGGGTTGATGTCGGACCAGCGCAGTCCGGGCTAAATCGGGCGCGCGGCAAAGTAGCCGTGGCCGCCGCGGGCGCCGGGGTCGCACTGCTCCAAGCTGCCTTCGCCGCCGCCACCACCGCTACCGAGGGAGCCGCGCTCCGGCGGGTTCTCTTTTTGGCCCGGGCTCTCTCCGCCGCCCTCGCCGCCGTGTCCGGCACTTGTCGCTCCACCGCCGCCGCCGACGCCCACGTTCTTGTCAGCAACGGAAGTCGTACCAGTCGCCCCCCCGGCCACCGCACCCAGCGGCACGAGTTTGCTTGCGCCAGAGGTCGCTTCCACACTTTCGATTTTCGCAGTCGCCGCGGTGGCTCCGTGTCCGCCGCTGGTTTGCCCGGGACCGGAGCCGCCATGGGCAGTATCCGTCTTGCCGGTCACTCGAGTGCTCGCTGCATCCATTCTGCTGGCCATGCGCTCGTTTTCACTTCGTGTGGGGCGCGCGTATCTGTCGGCCCCGGGCTTTCCGATCACCAGTTCGCCGGTGGCAACACGGATAAGATTGCTTGGACTTCCAAGCCATCCGGGACCACCGCCGAAGCCGAGATTGGGCAGGCAGACACTGCCACCGGGCCCGCCTGCTCCAATGGTGAGCTTGTAGACCCCTTCGGTCAGATTGACAGTTGTTTGCGTTTCCTGCGCGCCGGCACCGCCGCCACCGCCGCCGCCACCGCCGCGGAGGAAGGACTGCAAGGTTCCGCCGGCACCACCGCCGCCGCCGTCGGAAAGATAAACCCGGTAGCGGCCTGCCGTAAGCCGCTGCGGCGACGCGGCGTCCCCGCGCGGCCCCACCGTAAGCAAGCACTGCTGATTCACCGGATTGCCGGCGTCGCTCTTTATGGTGAAAAGATCACGTTCCTTGTCGTAATTGGTATTGAAACAATTCGGCAGATCGGACAGCGAAACGGAAGGCGCGAGCGGCACATTGGTGCATCCAACCCCAAGGCCTGCCATTAGTGATAGAGCGAGAATGTTGAGTTTCATTTTAGATCCCCTTATCAAGAATTGCATCCATCCCAGTACCAAGAATGCCGACCGCAACTGGACGGCCCGTTCGGCGCGGTGCGTATCCTGGTCAGACTTATTCTGCAACCCACTGATCGGTGAAGCTGCCATTGCAGGTTACGTTGGCGCCACGCCGGGATAGCATTGTTCTTCCCACGCGCGCTGTTGAAGTCTAAACGGAGTCTCAAACACGGTCTGTACGGTAGCGCACATCATCTGGGAAGGACCGAGATGTCGAGCGTTCAGTGTCGATCTTGGACACTCATTTTATTGGCGAGGATGTGATCGAGGCTCGCGCATGCGCAGACATGTCGACGCATCGTCGAGCCACCTCGCGGTTCGCGTTCGCGAAGTTCTTCCACCAGACCTGCTCTGGCCTCGTCGGCTGCCTGGCCGAACTCGGCCAGCGTCAGTAAATGATAGAGCGCCCCGCCCCGCCATCGACGGCAATGGTCTGGCCCGTGATCGCGCTGGCGTGCCTTGAGGCCAAGAACAATACGAGCGGCGCGATATCGGCCGGCTCTACGATGCGGCCGATCGGAAATTCGGCTGCAAACGAAGCCTCCGCTTCGGCTGCGCTGATCCCGCGCTCCTTCGCGCGCGCGGCGACGCGCGCAGGATAGCGGTCGGTCTTGCAAAAGGACGGATGCACTACATTGACCAGGATCTGGTCCGCCGCGACTTCATCGCTTAAGTTCTTGGAAAAGTTGGCTAACGCCGAATTGCCCAAGCCGGCCGGCAAGCCGCCCGGGTTGCGCGCCGCCATTCCGCCGATGTTGATGATGCGGCCGCCACCGACCTGCCGCATGTGGGGAATCGCGGCGCGTGCGCAGCGCATGGAACCGAGCGTCTTCCCATACACGCGCTCCATCAGGCGATCGTCGTCCGCTGTGAGCAGCGTACCGCCGACATTGGTCGAGGCGTTGTTCACGAGGATATCCAGCCGGCCGAATTCCGCGGCAGTTTCCTCGACCACGCGCTTGCAATCGGCAGCCTGAAACAGATTCGCCACCATGGTGTGCGCCTTGACTCCCAACGCGCGGATTTCGGCGCCGGTCTTGGCTAGTGTTTGCGCGTCGCGGCCGCAAATCGCCACTTGCGCGCCCTCCTCCGCAAACGCCAGCGCAATCTGCCGACCTATGCCCCGATTGCCGCCGGTTACCAGGACGGCTTTGCCCCGCAATGCCAAATCCATTCCCGATCCTCTTCTCTAATCGAGCGTGATGCCGAGGCTCTTGGCTATCTTCGTCAGCTTGGGCTTTTCCTCGAGCATAAAGGCGAGGAACTTCGGTGGCTCCAGCAGGAATACTTCCGAGCCCGATTCCTCTAAGCGCGTCCGCACCTCGGGCTGGGTAAGATATTTGGCCATTGTCGTGTAGAGCGTTTGCACGATCGCAGGGGGCGTGCCGGCCGGTGCCAGCACGCCATACCACGTTTCCGAAACGTCTTGAATGCCGAGCTCCAAGAAGGTGGGAACATCGGGCAGCGCCTTCGCGCGCGTCTTCGACGCAATGGCCAGCGCGCGCAGCCGACCGGATTTGATCAGCGGCAGCGCCGCCGACACGTTCAGGGGGGCGCTGTCAACATGAGCACCGAGCAGGTCGTTGATGACCGGCGTCGCGCCCTTGTACGGCACCCAGTTCCATTTCACCTTCGTTTCTCGCTCGAAATACACAGCCGCGAAAAGCGTCGTGCCGGCGCCCCCGGGTGTTCCGTAGCTCAGTTGTCCCGGCTTGGCCCTGAGGAGTTCAATGAATTGCTGCAGATTGGTAGCCGGGACGTGTGGGCCTATCACCAGAACGTTCCCAGTGGACAGTGCCATTCCGACCGGAGCGAATTCCTTGATGCCGTCGTATGGCGGCTTGGTCATCAGTGCCGGGGTGACAATATTGCCGCCTGAGTTACCCATCAAGAGCGTATAGCCGTTGGGCGCGGAAGTAGCGACGAAGGCGGTGCCGATCGTCATGTTTCCCCCCGGCTTGGACTCTACGATGAAAGACTGGCCCAGCGCCTTGGACCAGCCGTTGGCCAGTTCGCGCGCGAGTTGGTCCACGGGCCCGCCGCTGGGAAACGGAACGATGATCTTTACCGGCCGGTCGGGGTAGCCCTGTGCGGCAACGGCCAAGGGCAGCAGTGCGGCCAGAGCCAAAACAGCCTGTAGAACTCTCTTCATCATTCCTCCTGTGAACGACTGACAATAGGTAATCCGATCGCGCGCGACTCGCTTGTCCGGCTGGCGGCGACGCTTGCGCGCCGGGTCAGCGCTCGCGAGCACTGAGCGAAAATTAATCCGGCCGCTGCGCGGCCTCGCGAGCGCTCCTGCGCCGAGCGCAATAATCGGTCTGCGCCGACTATTCATTCCCCCTCCCTGGGTAAGCGCCCAGTATGCGCCCTTATGCCCAGGTCAGCAGACCGCCCAGCGTCTGGTTCACAAACTTGCCGAGGAGCGTAGCCGACCCGATCCGGCCACTGCGCTTTTCAATGCTCGAATGGCTGCTTCCGCCAGCAGCGGACACCCGCGCATCCACGCAATCGTTCGGTAACAGGTCACCACAGCGACACCCTCATCGACATTGCAATCGGCCGGGCGCGGGCCCAATATCCTATGGGCGCGATGCTCGACGGCGCTAATTCAGCCGCAATCCGGTTGATTTCTCATATGCCTGAGCCCTCGGTTTCGGGCGTCAGCGAATAGTCGATAAGCCTTGCCTCCCCTGAAGCAAGGTCCAGCACGGCGCAACTCATTGTCGGGCCGAAGCGCGGGTCGCCCGCCGTGCCCGGGTTGACGACGAGCGTCCGCTCGAAGCGCGCGACCACCTGCATGTGCGTGTGGCCGTACAGCACGAAATCCGCGCCGGACTCGCCGAAGCGCTGCAGCCTGGGGTTCTTGGGGTAGACGTACTCGCCGCGCGGCACCCAGGGCGTGGAGTGCACGACATGGATCTTGCTGCCGCCCATGTCGAGGGTCAGCTCCTGCGGCTGATCGCGCAGCCAATCGAACTGCGCCTTGTCTATCCACGCCGCCTGGCGCGCGCGATCGCCGTTGGGGCCGTAAAAACCCGTTTCGTGGTTGCCCTGGATCACATGCGCTTCGTATTCGCGCAGCTGCGCGACCACTTCGTTGGAAAAGCGATAATCGCAGATGCTGTCACCCAGACAGATCAGATAGTCGATTCGGCCCATGGCGGTCACCGCCGCCCGCAGGCCTTCGACATTGCAGTGAATATCCGAAACAACGCCAACGAGCATTTACCCGGCTACTCCGTTTGAAGCGGTATTCCGGCAGTCCGCGCCGCCGGCTTGCTTTGGTCACCATGCCCATGCGAATTTCGCTCCGCTGCCCGAAGCGTGGGCCCGGCGAGGGGACGTACCGCGTGGGCAATCAGCCTCGCATGATAGCGATTTCCCGAAATGGCGTCTTTCGGGTTTTGAACTTTCGCCAGTCGCGCGGGATGGTGGCGTTTTCGCCTATTGCCGGGTGGTAACAACCAACTGCGGCGTTCGCGGGGGCGAATTCCCCTCCAGCACTCACGAACACATCGATTCGCCCTCGACGCCTATTCGGCTTCGTGATCATTTTCTCGACCGTAACCTGGCCTTCGGCATTCTTTAACCAATCAGTCTGGACCTTCCGATGATATTCCTTGCCTCTTCGAGGTCCATTCGGCTCTTGTCTATGCACGGTCGATCTAGGCTGTATAACGATTCAGTTCACCGACCGCCAACGACAAGCGCAGCGCCGTCGTTGCCGGTCCGGTGCAACTGATGGTTGGGCGACGCATCGCATGGCTCGCGACACAGCGCATCAGCGGCCGGCGTCTCGGAAGCCGACTTCCCAATGGGATCCATCGCAAAACGGCTTATTCTTTGACGCGCCGCAGCGGCATAGCGTGTAATGCTCCTTCGATGCACCTTCGCCGAATGTGAGCCCGATCAGCTCGATTCCACCGGTGATCGCGTAGGGGCCATCGTCGGTTACCGTCACCATCGGGTCGCGATCTTGATCTCGGTGTTCGACGTCGTCAACCGAATAGCTCAGTGCACCGGACGGGCATTTCTTTACCGTTTCAATGATCTCTTCTGCACTTGCGCCATCCGGGTCAATCCAAGGCTCTTGGTTCATCCGGAACACCGATTTAAGACGATCGGTGCAGAACCCCGCGTGCGAACAAATGCCACGGTTGTCGTGAATCGTGATGCGTTTGCCAACGTAACTGATGCGTCGATTCCGGCTATCGTCGGCGATCCTCTGATCGGTGAAGCGGTTGGTTCCGTGCGTTCCGTCGCAGAACGGTTTGTTCTTCGAAGCACCACAGCGGCAGAGAGCGATCCCTCGAACCGTGGCACAGACCTCGCCATTGGCGCGGCACAAATTGGGCACCGGAATTGGTTCTGTGTCGGCAAGCAGGTAGTACGGACCGTTCGGTAAGCACGCGATCTTCGGTATTTGCCGTTCAACGCTCATGGTTCACCTCGTCCAGAAAGCCCTGCGCTCCAAAGCGCCTCCCCCTTAACGCCCGCTCGGTCGGCATGCGACGCCCAACGTCGTGCTGTGCGGCGCGCCGCCACGGACGCTAGCCATACGCGCGCTGCTTATCGGCGCGTCCGTTCTCCGACGCGCGGTTAGACCGCATTTCCTAGCTCCACGAGCTGGTGCGGGAATTCCAAGAGCGCATTGGGACCCGCCGCTGTCAACTCCTCAACAGAGCCGTGCCCCCAAAGGACCCCTACGGACCCAAGTCCATTCACCTTGGCGGCCTCAATATCAACAGCGCGATCTCCAATCATGATCGAGGTTAGAGATATTGTGCGGTCAGACAGCAAGGAAGCCAATTGCTGCTTCTTATGGACACCGATTTCGCCGCCGCTCAGGAAGCGGAAATGGTGACGGAGCCCAAACAGACGAAGAATACTTTCTGCAAAATCCACGCGCTTCGAGGTACAAAGTCCGATCGCTACGCCCGCAGAAGCCAGAGCCTCCAATGCCTCAGGAACTCCGGAATAGAGAATGTTCTCTGAGTATCCGACATCAGCATAACGCTCGCGGTACTTTGAAACCAAGGCGGCGATGTGAGTTGGTGACGAATTGCCCGTTATTGACCCGAAGGTCGTGTCCAGCTGCGGGCCGATGAACTGGGAAACTTGGTCTTCGGAAATCGCCGGGTAGCTATAGAATTGAAGGGCATAGTTGATGGAGCGGCCAATACCGACCGCTGGGTCACTGATGGTCCCATCAAGATCGAAGACGAGGGATGCGGGCGAGGTCATGCGGTCTAACGTGCCAATTGTGCGGCGCCGACAGGCGTCCGCACGAATGAGAAGTTAGGCGGCTCTGCAGACGGGGTACTTGCAGATTGCAACTCGCTCATGGCTTCAGCTCTTTGCGGCGAGGTCGAACTGTACGACGCGGGAATCCGCTGATTGGAACCCATCGAAGATCTTGGTTCTCGCGGCCGGTTTCAAGAAAGAAGCGCAAGGCTTCCAACGCAAGTTCGAGTGGCACGAAGAGCTGACGCGGCCACAACTCCTGGGTTTGGCCGCCCAGCTCAACATAGACCTCCGGCGAGGATAAGACCTGGTCTGTGACCAAGAACTCGCTGTTCGATTCAGGGGTTTCGAAACATTGGATCTCGTGCCCGTATTCGGCGTGCCATGAGATGTTCATGAATGGGAACCGCTCGTTTCCCGTCGGGACGACGCAGACCGTGTCCCATGCGGGGCGGCCTTGCATAGCTTCCAGAACATCGCGTGCAGCGCCAGAGCTGAGCTCCATATCGTGCGAGCCTGCTACCGTGGAGTACCGAAACGTCAGCATGGTGGATCGGAGACGCCTATTCGGGATAGGGAGAAGCCTCGCGGCTCCCACCACCGGGTCACCGGAGGCAGTCGCCCGCCTCCGGTTCCCACAGAACGTAGCGTGCGGATTTCCCGCACTACGCTCTTCAGAAGTTGATTCACAGCACCGCAAGAGCTTGTAGCTCCCGATAGGGGAGATGCAGCTTTGGACGCAGTAACGGAAGCCGCTCTTTGATCTGGTGGAATACAGCCCACGGGATGCGACCTGCCCAGCTCCGGCTGCAAAGCATTTTGTGCCAGTACCGCTCCACCGCCCGATGTACCCGCTGCAGTGCCTTGAAATTCCCGGCAATGCCGTAGTAGGCATAGTGGCCACGCAACACGGTATTGAGATTGTCGACTTGTTCCCGGACCGGCAAGTGCCGCATTCGCCGCATCAAGTCCTGCAATGACATAAGGCTGCGCCGCAAGCGGGATTTCTCTGTGCGCATCCCAACCTTGAAGTTTCCCTTCAAGTTGTGCGTGCAGTACAACGTGAAACCCAGAAAGTAAATCGTCTCCGGGCGCCTCCGTGCGTGCTTGCTCGCATGTCGCTGCGCGAATCGACCAAATTCGACGAGCTTGGTCTTGGTCGGTTCCAGGGTTAAGCCAAACTTTCCCAACCGTTTGCACAAAGCGTTCTGGACGCGAAGCGCGTCCGACCGGTACTGGAAACACAGCACAAAGTCGTCGATATACCGCACCAGATAGGCCTCACCCCGCAAGCGGGATTTGACCACGCGCGTGAACCACAGATCGAGCACGTAGTGCAGGTACACATTGCTCAGCATGACGCTGATCGAACCGCCTTGTGGAGTCCCCTCCTGGTTCGGATGAACCTCTCCATCTTCCAGAACGTCTGCTTTCAACCATCGCCGGATCAAGCTGATCAAGCGCGGATCTCCGACTCGGTGCTCCACAAACCGGAGCAACCATTGGTGACTTAAACTTCCGAAGAAATTCTTCAGGTCCGCCTCTAGCACCCAGCCCACCTTGCCACCGGCGATCACCTCGTTGAGAGTTGCCAGTGCATGATGAGCGCCCCGCCCAGGCCGACCACCAAATGAGCACGACAAGAAGTCCTGCTCGTAAATAGCCGACAACACCTGGGCGGCGCTTCGCTGCAGCGCCCGATCAGTAACGCAAGGAACGCCCAGTGGGCGCTTCTCCTGCTTCCCGGGCTTCGGGATATAGACTCGCCGGATGTCCGGCGCTCGATATCCCTGGCGGTGAACGGATTGAAGCATGGCTTCAACCCACTCCCCAAAGCTCTCCTTCGCCTCCATCACCGTCTGGCCATCCACCCCAGGGGCCGAGCGCTTCGGAATCTGACACAGATTTCCCCATACCCGCTCCCGCGTGATGTGATGCGCCAGCGAGGTAAACCGTAGGTCTGGTTCACACCGAGCTTTCGCTGCTATTCGTTCGAGTCCCGTTTCCATGGTTGGTGTTTCTTCTCTTTGCATAGAAGACCTGCTCTCCCGTTGTATGGAGCCCATGTTGCCCACGAACAATTCAACTTCTGCTGGCCGCTTCCCCATGTAGCCGGCTCTCCCAACCTCAGAGTATTATCAGCCAGTCTGACTTCCGCCAAGTCTTCGGACCGTCCTCGCCTTACCAGCTTGTCGGGTCCTACAGGCTCTCGCCTGAACCTGACGGATCTCCCTTGTTCACATGAAACCCTTCGGCTGCATGCTGGCGGTACGAACCCCGGAAGCACCCCAGAGCACTCGCCTTGACGCGCCCTGGAATTCCGCCTTCCCCATTGGGAGATAGGGTCAGCTACTTCAACCAGTGTGATTTCGGGGCTATCTTCCCGTTCACTTACGTTCCGGCCTGCAACCTCCCTGTCTACGCTTCGCAATGACCGTTACCGGGCATCACGCAAGACTCGGTACGCGGCTGCTGGCTAAGCTTTGCCGCGGTCGCCATTTCAGGCGACTGAATTCCATGCGCTTTCAAGGCGCAACTCCCCACACCACCCGGCATGCGGGTCCGCACCGGGCGGTTCACGAACAGGAAGCACACGTGTCGCTCATGCGTATGGCATACGGACATCGGTCGACTTAACAGAGTTGGCCGCGCGCCCTGCTGGCTCCAGTTAGAACGTTGCGGCTGCGCGCTCACCGGCACCGAATCGGGCTCAGTGGGCGAAGAAGCGCTCGGTATCGAACGCCTCGCCCCGTTTGCGCATGAAATAGACGGCGCGGGCGAGTTTGGCTGCGATAATCGCCAGGCTTTTGCCCTTGCTATGTTTGGCCATTAAGCGCTGGCGCAATGCCTGCGCCGGTTTGTTGGCGCGCAAGAATCCGACCGCGGCTTCGGAGAACGCCCATTTGAGGTGAGCGTTGCCGATTTTCTTGCCGGAGTGCCCAAGGACCTTGCCGCCAGACTCCTTGGTGGGTTTGACCAGCCGGCAGTAGGACAGAAACTCCTGCACCCGCGCGAAGCGGCCGATGTCCTGGATCTCGTACAGGATGGACAAGCCCAACACCTTGCCCATGCCGTGGATGGTGCGCACGATGGCAAGGGCGAGCGGGTCGTGTCCTTGATCCACACCACAGTAGTGCCGGTGTTGCCCGGTGTAAAATCTCATATGGCCTCCTTCTCTGTTGTCAATTTCGCCTTGAGATGGCAGCTACATTCTGCCAAGCTCGTTTCGGAGAAGCGGGCCATACATATGAGTATCCCTGCAATGCACCGGACGCCAAGAAGTTACGCTTCTAGATGTCTTGTGATTTTCGATGTTGGGTAGAGTAAGGTGAAATCGCGGTGTGAGTCGGTGGCCATGCGTTAATCACAAGGAGAAGATCATGAAAACTGAACTCGTGTATTTGACTTGGGTAACGGCATTAACCGGTTTGCTATGGGTTCCCTACATCCTGGACCGCATCTCAGTTTGGGGTCTCACTGACACGGTCGGCTACCCCGCGAATCCGAAACCGCAGTCGGCGTGGGCCGTCCGCCTGATGAAGGCCCATTCCAACGCGATCGAGAATTTGGTTGTATTTGCTGCACTGGTGCTTGCAGCGCACGCGGCTGGCGTCAGCAACAGCGCCACGGCCACGGCTTGTGTGGTGTACTTCTGGGCGCGCCTCGCGCACGCACTGGCATACACATTGGCCGTGCCGTGGGTTCGTACGCTCGCGTTCGCCGTCGGCTTCTTCGCGCAAGCAGCTCTGGCGTGGCAACTGCTCGTCAAGTGATGAAGTTGCCGCTCGACTCGGGGTGGTGCGGTCGGGCCGCCGGCGCCGTGCGCGTTTTGGCTGCCGTACCGGCCTGCCGCACACCAAGACATTAACCGCACGATCGACGCGGAGCGCTTGCCGGCACGCTTCGCACGCTGGCAAGCAACGCTTTTTCCGGCCGCAAACGTCATGCTGCTTGAGCGCCTTACGTTGCGAACCTAGTCCGGCGACCCGACAGCGCACTCCAACGCAGCCGCAAAAAGAGGATTGGTTATGCCGTAGTCCAACCACCCTAAGGGGGACACAAAAATGGAAAACGCAAAAATCAGAACGCTGCTGTTGATGCGCGGCAACGCCGGCAAAGAGGTCGCCGAGGTCAAAAAAGCCTTGCAAAAGGCCCTGGGCAAAGACGGGTCGGCCTATCCCGGGCTCACCGACGGCGATGCATTCAACGCCGACACCGAGACTGCCCTCCGAACCTGGCAGGCGAGCGTGGGCCTGGTGGCGGACGGCATCGCCGGGCCCCGCACCATGACGGCGCTGGGCATCGCGCCGCCCGCAAAACTTGCCGTCAGCGTGGACTCCGCCGTGGTGAACAAGCTGTTCCCTTACACCAGGACGTCCAACATCGCCAAGAATCTGCCGTATGTGACCGCGGCCCTGGCGGCCTTCGCTCTGACCGACGCCAACATGATCGGCGTCGCGCTCGGGACGATACGCGCCGAGACCGAGGGTTTCGTGCCCATTGCCGAACTGCCGTCCCATTTCAATACCTTGCCCGGCCAGGCCGCTTTCAGCGCCTACGAATATAAGCTCGGCAACAAGAAACCGGGCGATGGCGCGCGCTATCGCGGGCGCGGCTACGTGCAATTGACCGGGCGCGAGAACTACGAAAAATTCGGCAAAGTGCTCGAGATTCAACTCGCAGATAACCCGGATAGCGCCTGCGCGCCCGAGGTTGCCGCGTGCCTGTTGGCGGCCTATCTCGATGCCAACAAACCGAAGTTGACCGCGGCACTAGCCAAAGATGACCTCAAGGCTGCGCGGAAAGTCGTCAATGGCGGCAGTCACGGCCTGGATCGGTTCACCGACACGTTCCGCAGGGCGCAAGCAGCGTGGACCGGCGCCGCGCCCGTCGGCGCGCGCGCCAAGGCGGCAGCCCCTGTCGCGGCGCGCCGCGCAACCCTCAACGTGGCGCCAGACCGGACGGATCTGCGCGATCGCCCGTACCAGCCGCCGCCGCACTCGCTGCCACAGATATTCCCGGCGAATGGCGATATCGAGCGCTTCATGGGCACCTACACCAAGGCCGGACTCATACTGGATCAGGGCGAGGAAGGCGCATGCACCGGTTTCGGCCTCGCCTGCGTCATCAACTACCTGCGCTGGCGATCCGCCGGAATGCCGAAGAAACTCGAATCGGTCAGTCCGCGCATGCTGTACAGATTCGCGCGGCGCTTCGATGAATACGAGGGCGAAAACTACGACGGCTCGAGCTGTCGCGGCGCGCTCAAGGGCTGGTATCACAACGGCGTCTGCCTCGAATCCAAGTGGCCTTACGCGGGCGGAGACGATGCGCTGCCCCGATCCGGATGGGACAGCGACGCGATCGAACGCACGCTCGGGGTGTATTACCGCATCGACCCGCAGGCCATCATCGACTTGCAGGCGGCGATTGTGGAGGTCGGCGCGATCTATGTCTCGTCCTACACCCATAAAGGATGGGATACGGTGAAGACGAGCGCCAAACCACCGACCTCCCACGCCACGCTCCCGGCGATAGCCTACGACGGCAAACCGTCACGCAGCGGCGGCCACTCTTTCGCTCTGGTGGGTTTCAACCGTGTCGGCTTTGTGATCCAGAATTCCTGGGGCGATAAGTGGGGCGCGGGCGGTTTCGCAGTGATCAGCTATGCCGACTGGCTCGCGCACGCCATGGATGCCTGGGTCGCGGCGATGGGCGTGCCGGGGGTTGTCTCGGGTCGGCTTGCCTTGGGCGGCAAGGGAAGCGCGGGCGCGGCGTCCGGCGCCGCGTATGCCAATTGGTGGGACGAGGGAACGGCCTACCAGCACAGCATCGTGCTCGGCAACAACGGTCGCGTCGATCGCTTCGACAAGCTCGACGGGGTCACTCGCACCTTGCAGAATCAGGCGTGCGTGCTGCCCGATACCTGGTTCCGGCAGAACCAGCAGGAGAAGAAACGCCTGGTGATCTATGCGCACGGCGGGCTCAACAGTGAAGGCGATGCGATCAAGCGTGCCCGGGTAATGGGACGATATTTCCTCGGGAACGGCTGTTACCCCCTGTTTTTGGTGTGGAAGAGCGGCCTGCTCGAATCGCTCGGCGACATTCTGTCGGAAAAGACGCGGCCGGCTCAGGCGGGCATCGCCGGCGGCGTCAGCGACTGGCTGACCGACAAGTTCAGCGACCCGGTGATCGAAAAGACCATCGGGCGCCCGCTTGCGCGTCCGCTGTGGAGCGAGATGAAAGAAAATGCCGAACTCGCGGCGGAAAGTGGGCGCGGTGGCGACCTCTTGGCCGACGCACTCCGGTCGCTCGCCGGCAGCTGGGGCGACAAATTCGAACTGCATCTCATCGGGCACTCCGCCGGCTCCATCGCCCTGGGCAGATTCCTCGGCAACCTGACGCAAAAAGGTCTGACAGACAGCGTCAAGTCCGTGCATTTGTACGCGCCGGCTTGCACGGTCGCCTTCGCCAACCGGAACTATGCGCCGCAGGCGGCGATCATGAGCAGGCTTCACCTCGACATCCTCGGGGATCAACGCGAGCAGGATGACAATGTCGCGTTGACCTACAACAAGTCGCTGCTCTACTTCGTTTCCAACGCGCTCGAGGCCGACTTACGCATGCCCATCCTCGGTCTCGAGAATGTCTACAAACCTCAGTATTCGGGCTGGGATGGCTCGTCAGCCACCGCCGAAGCCCTCACCAACTGGCGTAACGCCATGGAAATCAGCAAGCTGGAGGATCGGCTGACCGTCCACAACGAGGAACGATTTCTGGCCCGGCGCGCAAAAGGCGCCGACAGCGAGGAGAAGACCGAAAAAGCGTCGCACGGCGGCTTCGATAACGATGTGGGGGTCGTCAGCAAAACGCTCGAGCGGATCACCGGCGAAGCGCTCAATCTACCGGTCGACGATCTGGTCGGATTCTAGGGGACAAGCATGCCCGGATGCGAGCGCATCGAAACCGGCGCTGACGTCCTCGCAACCGGACCTGCGTGCGAAGCCGCGCAGGCAGCTTCACGCTAGCTTGCACAACATGAATCCAAAATCTGCATCCGCGCTTGCCTGGGCTTCGGCGATCGTCATCTTCCTCGGCCTCATTGTCATGTCGCCCGCGGGTCGATTCATGTTCTGCATCCTCGGGGGCGTTCTCGCACTGGTACCGGCACTACTCGGCCCCAAAGTGCCTCGTGCCGCAGGTGGCGTGATGCTGGCGCTCTCCGTTGCACTTGCGTACCAGGGGTACCCGGCATTCGAGAAGGAAAGACAGGACTACCGCAAACGCGCTGAATCCCGGTCAGCAGGCGTGCCCGCGCAATCCCCTGCCAAAGCGCAGGAGCAAAAATAGGCTGGCATTTCTTCGCTTGCCCATTGCTCAACACCCAAGCGCGCGGCCAAGCCGCATTCGGCGAAAGCGGGCGATGCACGAGCGTGCGCGGGCCAGACGCGCGTTGACGTTGCCTTCAGCGTCTACGACAATTGCACGGCAGGCTGGGATTCCCAGAATCGCCCCCAACCAGGATGGAGGTCAGGATGAAAGTTCACGGCTCATGCCATTGCGGCCAGATCACATTCGAAGCGGAGGTCGATCCCGAGAACGTCAGTCTGTGCAACTGCAGCGATTGCCAGGTGCTCACCGGGTCGGCTTTCCGCGTGACGGCACCCGCGCCCAAGGAGGGCTTTCACCTGTTAAGCGGTCAACCGAAGACTTACATCAAGACGGCAGACAGCGGCAATAAGCGCGCGCACTATTTTTGCCCTAACTGCGGCACACCGGTCTATGCCTGTGCCGCGATTGCCGACCCGCCTAGCTACGGCTTGCGCGTCGGCTGCCTGAAAGAGCGCCACGCATTGCCGCCGAAAAGACGCAACTGGTGCGGCTCGGCGCTTGCGTGGGCACAGAACGTCAGCGGCCTGCCCGCGCGCGAGCGACAGTGAAGCAAGAGTTGCGCCACAAGCGCAGAATTACGCGGCTCAAGGATACGCTCCGGAGGCCGCGCCAGACGCGCTGCCCCCGCGGGCTTCACGTTAGAGCGCACAAGGACCGCGAAGCATGAGCACCGAGGAAACACCCTTTCGCATCCTGTCGGTGAGGGAACTGCGCGCGCTGCCCGCGGAGCAGCAGGCCGACTATCTAGGCCGGCTTGCCGCGCACGATCTGAAAGAAGAGGCCGGAAAGGAGCAGGCCCCTGGCCCGGCACTGGGCAATGAACGCAAGGCCTACCGGAGCGGCGCGCTCGCCGGCCTCGCCGTCGTGGCTTGCGCATGGCTGGCTATCTACATCGGCTATGTCTTTCTGAGACGCTCCCTCGGTGATGATGTGGCCACTGGTATTTCCGCGCTGGCCGGCCTGCTCGCAGCTCGACTGTATTTTGTCGTACGCAATCGTTACGTCAGCCGGGAGCGAGAACGATCTCAGGTTGAAGCGTGAACGCGGCGATCGGGCCGTGCACGCGGCGCTCGCGCGTCTCCCCCAATACCGTTATTTTGGTTCATCCGGCAGCGGCGGAAGGGCGCGCAGGTAAGCGATGACCGCCGCCAGGTCGCCGGGGGTGAGCTGGCTCGTGGTGTTGCGTATGACTTCGCCCATGGTTTCGGCCACGACATCGCCATCCGGCGCGATTCCGGTCTGCAGCAAGTCCTTGAGCTCGGCGTCGCTCCAGCTCTTCAGTTTCGTCGGGGTCAGATTCGGAACGCGCTTGCCGTCCGGGCCGCTCTTCGAGCCGGCCAGATGGCGCTCGCGTTTCAGACCGCCGAGCAGATTGCGCGCCGAGTGGCACTCGCCGCAGTGGCCCAAAGCCTCGACAAGATAGGCGCCGCGATTGACAAGCGCCGAGCGCGCAGGGTCGATGATGAACCAGCCCGGGGTGAAGAACAGCCATTTCCATGCGCCGATGAGGTAGCGCGAGTTGAACGGGAAGCGCAGCTCATGCGGCTGATTGACCCGGCTCGCCGGCGCGAGCGAGCGCAGAAAAGCCCAGAGGTCGCGTAGATCGCTCTCGGCAATGCGCGTGAACGACGGGTACGGAAATGCCGGATAGTAATGCGCGCTGTCCGGACGCACGCCCAGGCGCATCGCGCGCATGAAATCGGCTTCGGTCCAGCGCCCGAGACCGGCCTGCGCATGCGGCGTGATATTCGGTCCATAGAAGGTTCCGAACGGCGTCTTGAGCGCGCGCCCGCCAGCAAACACTACGGCGTTCTTCGCGTCTTGCGTGTGGCATGCAAGGCAGCCGCCGGCTTTTGCGAGGTATTGCCCGCGTTTCGCATCACCTTGCGCGTAAGCCGGGCCCAGCATCATGGTAAACAGCAGGACCAGCACGCACGCGCCCTGTGCGCGCGGACTGCCGCGTGCACCGCGCCATCCGCCTCTAGACATGGTGGCTTACCCTATCGCTTGCTGTGGGACGTCTGGGACCCTGGCCTTGTGCCGCAACCGATGCGCGAACCGGGCGTGCGACGCTCGCGCGCGCCGACTCTAGAAATGGAAAGCCCCGCCGAAACGGGGCTTATACGCGCGAGCCCTTATTTCTTCTCGCGAAAATCGTCATGACAGCCGCCGCATGCCTTGCCGACAGCGGCGCTCGCCGTCTTCATGGCCGCCTCGTCACCGCCCTTGGTCGCAGCGACGAGCTTGGTGACATTCTCCACCAGCAAGTCCTGCGCGGATTTGAACTTGGCGCTGTCTTTCCATATTGCTGGCAGTGCGGCGCTCTTTACGCCCGAGGTGCTCGGGTCGAATCCGTCCCAAGGCATCTGCGACAGCGTACTCAGGAATCCTGCGTTGCGCGTGACGATCTTTCCGTCAAACGGAATCTTGCCTTGAGCCATGGCGCCAAGCGGACCGAAGTACTTGCCCTGCAGCGTCATTGCGGCCTGGCGCTGCTTTACCAGGACCTCGGGTTTTACCTGCGCGAACGCACTAGCTGCGGTTCCCGCGCCGAGTGCCAGTGCCAAGCTTGCAGCAAGAAATTTCGCATTCATTCGAATCTCCCAAAATGAGTAAGGTCTTTATGCCGATGAGATGCAGGCTGCACTCACAGCACGGAAACGACCCGCGCCTCCCGGAGCGGGTCGGTCCGCTTCGACGGCGGGGCCGTCAAATAGTTCAATAGTGCCTGCCAAGTTCAATGCGAATATTGACCAATATCACTTTTTTTGAAGACGCAGGCGCCGCTGCGGCAGCTTCGGCCGGCCAGGCTGTGCTTGGCGTTCGAAAGAAGCTGCGCCGCGATCGACGCCACGGCGCGCGAGCCTAGAAGAACACCTCGCTACGGCGCGCTCCGGCATCCAGTTCCAGCATGGCGAAGCGGATGACATTCGCCGCCTTCTGCAGGCCGCTTTGCGAGAGCTGCGTCGGCTTGTCGTAGTCTTCGGGCTCGTTGCAGGTCAGCCGCAGGTCGATCAGCGAAACCCGCGACTCCGCGGCGCGCTTGGTGACGCGGTCGTTGAATACCGCGAGCGCGGCGCAGGCAGCACGCTGACGCGCCGGATCCTTGTAATTGGGCGCAAACATGGTGCACACCATGATCACGAGCCGCGCCGCCTGCGCCATCTGGATCAGGCGCTCGAGCGTGCGCTCGAACTCGTCGGCCGCGAGCGCGAGCTCATCCAGCGTCTGCCCGAACGCATCCGGCCGCGCATCGAGCAGCCCGCTTTGTTCAATCGCGTGGTTGCCTTCGATGAAGATCAGCGCGTGGGTGGCATCCTGCGGCAACGCGAGCGACGGCCCCGCGCGTTCGATCTTGGCCGAAGAAATCACGGTGATCTTCCATTGCTTGCGCGTCCCCGGCAGCAGGGCATCTTCGAATTTGCCCGGCGTCTTGTCGATGCTGTGGTAGGCCTCGAGCAGCGCGTCGCCTAGCAGCACGACATGACGAAAGCGTGCGCGAACGCGTGCAGGTGCAGCCGATGGCTTGTCGGGCTCGCTCATAGCGCTCGGCGCCCCGTCTACAGGCTGATCGCCGAATCAGCCCCTCGCTTCCTGGAAGAACCTGAAGGGATCTGTTCGCGCATCGCGTAACGCAGTCTCATTGCACCCTCCCGCACTTAATGGGCCTGTTCCCAGTTTGCACCTACTCCCACGTCGACGACAAGTGGCACCGCGAGCTCGGCGACCCCGGTCATCAGCCGCGGCAGCGCTTCGCGCACGCGCGCGAGTTCCGCCTGCGCCACTTCGAGTACGAGCTCATCGTGCACCTGCAACACGAGCTTCGCCTCGAGCGTTTCGCGGTCGAGCCAGTCCTGCACCGCGATCATGGAGAGCTTGATCAGATCGGCCGCCGTTCCCTGCATCGGCGCGTTGATGGCGGCGCGCTCGGCGCCCTGGCGCCGGCCGGCGTTGCCGGCCTTGATCTCGGGTAGCCACAGCCGGCGGCCGAACACCGTCTCGACATAACCGCGTTCGCGCGCCTGCTCGCGCGTCTCCTGCATGAAGCGCGCGACGCCAGGATAGCGCATGAAGTAGCTGTCCATATAGGCCTGCGCGGTCACGCGCTCCAGGCCCAAAGCCTGCGCCACACCGAAGGCCGACATGCCATAGATCAGGCCGAAGTTGATCACCTTGGCGTAGCGGCGCTCTTCCGGCGTGACCTCGTGCAAGCCGCGGTTGAAAATCTCCGCTGCGGTGGCGCGGTGCACGTCCTCGCCCGCGGCAAAAGCGCGCATCAGGCTCTCGTCGCGCGAAATGTGCGCCATGATGCGCAGCTCGATCTGCGAGTAATCGGCCGAGACGATGACGCTGCCGGGGGCCGCGATGAAGGCCTCGCGGATGCGCCGCCCTTCGATGGTTCGCACCGGTATGTTCTGCAAGTTGGGATCGGTGCTCGCGAGGCGCCCGGTCACGGCGGTCGCCTGCGCATAATTGGTGTGCACGCGCCCGGTCGCCGCATTGACCATGCGCGGCAGCTTGTCAGTGTAGGTGGATTTCAGCTTGGTGAGCGCGCGGTATTCGAGGAGCGTCTTGGGCAGCGGATAATCCGCGGCGAGCCGCTCGAGCACATCCTCGTCGGTAGAGGGCGCGCCGCTCGGGGTCTTCTTCAGCACCGGCAGCTTCAGCCGCTCGAAGAAGATTTCGCCGATCTGCTTGGGCGAATTCAGGTTGAAGGGCTGGCCGGCTTCGCGGTGGGCCTTGTGCTCAAGCTCCAGCATCTTCTGCCCGAGCTCGCGGCTTTGCGCTTCCAAGAGCGCCGCGTCGATGAGCACGCCATTGCGTTCCATCCTGAACAGCACTGCGCGCGCCGGCAGCTCGATATTCCGGTATACGTACCCGAGTCCGGCCTCGGCCTCGAGCCTGGGATAGAGGCACTGATGCACGCGCAGGGTCACGTCGGCGTCCTCGGCCGAGTATGCGGTGGCGCGCTCGACGCTCACCTGCTCGAAGCCGATGCGCTGCGCGCCCTTGCCGGTGACGTCGTCGTAACTGATGGTGGCAAGCTGCAGATGGCGCTCGGCGAGGGTACCCAGGTCGTGGCGCAGGTGCGATTCGAGCACATAGGATTCGAGCAAAGTGTCGTGCGCGACGCCGCGAAGCCGTACGCCGTGATTGGCGAGCACGTGCTCGTCGTACTTGAGGTTCTGGCCGAGCTTCGGCCTATGCGGGTTCTCGAGCCAGGGACGGAGCAAATCGAGGGCGCGCGCAACGCCCACTTGCGCCGGCGCGCCGGCATACACGTGCGCGAGCGGCAAATAAGCCGCTTTGCCGGGCTCGGCACAAAAGGACATGCCCACCAATTGCGCCGTCAGCGGGTCAAGCCCCGTGGTCTCGGTGTCGAACGCGGTCAATTCCGCACCTTCGACGCGCTCCAGCCACCGCGCCAGTTGCCCCTCGTCGAGTATGGTCTCGTAATGGCGCTCGATAGCAGCGGGCGCGGCGGGCGGCGGCACGGGCGCCGTCGGCGCCGCCGCGCCCGTCTGCCCCGCCTCTTTCAGCCAGCTCTTGAAGCCGAAGCGCTGGAACAGGCCCGTGAGCTCGGCTTCGCCGCGCTCGCGCGCGGTGAGTTCCTGCGGTTTCAACGGCAGCTTCAGATCGCAGTAGACCGTTAAGAGCTTCTTCGCCTGCGGCAGCCACGGGAGCGCACGGCGCAGGTTCTCGCCCACCACGCCGCCGATTTCGCCCGCATGCGCCACCACCTGATCGAGCGAGCCGTATTGCGCAAGCCATTTGACCGCGGTCTTGGGTCCGACTTTTTCCACGCCGGGCACGTTATCCACGCTATCGCCCACGAGCGTAAGGTAATCGAGCATCAGCCGCGGCGGCACTCCGAACTTGGCCTCGACCCCGGCTTCGTCCAGGCGCTCGTTGGTCATGGTGTTGATCAGCGTGACGCGGGGGGTCACGAGTTGCGCCAAGTCCTTGTCCCCGGTCGAAATGACGCAGTGCATGCCGGCTTCGGCTGCCTGCTGCGCAAGCGTGCCGATGACGTCGTCCGCCTCGACGCCATCGATCATCAGGAGCGGCCAGCCGAGCGCGGCGACAGCCTCATGCAAGGGCTCGATCTGGCGCACGAGATCGTCGGGCATGGGCGGGCGATGCGCCTTGTACTCGGCATACCAATCGTCGCGAAAAGTCTTGCCTTTGGCATCGAACACGCAGGCGAGATAGTCCGGCTTGTAGTCCGTGGCGAGCCGTCGTAGCATGTTGAGCACGCCGTAGATCGCGCCCGTGGGTTCGCCTTTGGCATTGCGCAGGTCGGGCAGCGCGTGGTACGCGCGATACAGATACGACGAGCCATCCACCAACAGCAGGGTTTTCATAGTGAGTCTGGTATGAACGGAAAGCTTCCGCAGCCGGCCGACGCCGGTGCCACAGACATGGCCCACAACGCGCAGGAATCCTGGCGGATATTCGGGATTATGTCAGAATTCGTGGAGGTCACCGAACGCCTGGCGCAAATTCGTCCGGCGGTGAGCATATTCGGCAGCGCCCGCGCGCATACCGACTCGCCTTACTACCTGCTCGCAGAAAACATCGCCCGGCTCCTGTCCGATGCGGGCTTCTCCGTCATCTCGGGCGGCGGACCCGGCATCATGGAAGCCGCGAACAAGGGTGCCTATTTCGGAAAATCTCCTTCCGTGGGCCTGAATATCCAGTTGCCGAACGAACAGCTCAGCAACCGCTACCAGGACATCAGCATCACCTTCCACCACTTCTTTGCGCGCAAGGTCGGCTTCGTCAAGTTCGCCACGGCATATGTCGTGCTGCCCGGCGGCTTCGGCACACTCGACGAAATCTCCGAGGCGCTTACCCTGGTGCAGACCGGCAAGACACGCAAGATGCCGATTATCCTGGTGCATACGCCGTTCTGGCGCGGTCTACTCGACTGGTTCCGCGACAAATTGGTGGCCGAGCACATGATCGACCCGGCCGACCTCGATCTGGTGCAGACGATAGACGAACCGGCGGCCGTGGTCGAGGCGATATTCAAATATTATGAAAAGCGGGGGTTCGCACCGTTGCCGACAGAACGGGAGACCCTGCTGAACCTATGATCTATGCGGAAAAGAGGCCCCCGCTTTCGGTGCAGGTTCACTTGGCGCGCAGCGCCAAGTTATGCCGGAGCCAAAAGCGCGGGTTCGCACCACTGCCAACAGAACGGGAGACCCTGCTGAATCTATGATCTATGCGAAAAAGCGGGGGTTTGCGCCGCTGCCGACCGAGCGCGAGACATTGTTGAACCTGTGACAGCAGCGCGCAGTTGCGCATACTCGGGGATGGGTCGCTAATCTGCTAAAATTACGCCTCGACGTTGTAGCCAACCGGAAGCCCACCATGCGCCGCTTGTTCGCAATAGCACTCCTTGGAATAGCGCTGCCGCTCGCGGCTCAACAACTGCCCAAATTCGAGCCCCTGCCCGAGCCGCCGCCGCCTCCGCCCGGCTACGTGCCCGACCCCGCGCTCGAGCCGCAGGTGACGATCACGACGCGCGGCGAGAACAAGGTGGAGGAGTACCGCATCAACGGCCACTTGTACGCAGTGAAGATCACGCCGCCGAGGGGTGCGCCTTATTTCCTCGTAGACGTGACCGGCGATGGCACGATGATACGCCGGGACGCGTTGGATTCCGGCCTGCGCGTGCCGCAGTGGGTGATCCACTCCTTTTGACCGCGGTGATGGGTGGGCGCTGATGGCTAACGGCTAACGGGCTGTTTCAACATGACTATAACCACCTGCGCGGCCGAGGTGCAGACGAGGACGGTTGCCGTCGTGTTGCAGCAGACTGAAAGCGCGCGCGGCCCCGTCATCCAAAGCCCTTCACCCATAGCCCACATGTCCGTCTTCACCCCGGTTACGCGCGAGCAACTGTCCGTCTGGCTCGAGCGCTACGCCATCGGCGAGCTGGTGCGGATGCAGGGCATCGCCGCCGGCATCGAAAATACCAACTATTTCGTCACCACCAGCGGCGGGGACTTCGTGCTGACGCTGTTCGAGAAGCTCACCGCGGCGGAACTGCCGTTTTATCTCGGCTTGACCGCGCACCTCGCGCAACATGGCGTACCCAGCCCCGCGCCGGTGGCCGACCGCGAAGAGCGCCTGTTCTCGGAATTGAACGCCAAGCCCGCGGCGCTGCTCTCAAGGCTGCGCGGCGAGGTGGTTGACCTGCCTACGCCTGAGCATTGCGCGGAGGTCGGCGGCATGCTCGCCGCCGTGCATCTCGCGGGCCGCTCCTATCAGGGCAGGCTCGACAATCCGCGCGGACCGCACTGGTGGCGCGAGGCCGCGCACGCGGTCAGCCCCTTCCTCGATGCCGAGCGCAGCGCACTATTGGCGGCGGAATTGAAATTCCAGGCGCGGCACCGCTGTGATGATCTGCCGCGCGGGCCGATCCACGCGGATTTGTTCCGCGACAACGTGTTGTTCGACGGCAGCCGCATCGGCGGCGTGATCGATTTCTACTTCGCCGGCATCGATTGCCTGCTGTTTGACGTGGCGGTGACGGCGAACGACTGGTGCGTGCACGCGGGCGGCGAAATCGATGCGCAGCGCGCGCGCGCGCTCCTCGCCGCCTACCATGCGCGGCGCCCGTTTACCGCGCCGGAGGAGGCCGCCTGGCCGGTGCTGTTGCGCTCGGCCGCGCTGCGATTCTGGCTGTCGCGCTTGTACGACTTCTACCTGCCGCGTCCGGGCGAACTCGTGCACGCGCACGACCCCGAGCACTTTCGCCGCATTCTGGCGCTGCGCATCGATCAGGCCGGCGCCGCGCCCTGGGTCGAATCGAGTCGAACATGATCACGGTCGACACAAACCACGGCTGGAACTGGGTAATCACGGGCTTCGCGCTGTTTCGCAAGAGCGCGGCCAGGTGGGCGTTCATCGTGTTCTCCTACATCATGCTGATGCAGCTATTGGGCATGATTCCCATGCTGGGGTGGTTCGCCGCGATGCTCTTCATACCCGCGTTTTCCGCGAGTTTCATGATCGTCAGCCGCGAACTGGATCAGGGCAGGGAGCTGCGCATGGATTTGCTTTTCTCCGGCTTCAGGTCGAATCTGCCGGCGCTCTTGAGACAAGGAGGCATCTATCTCGCGAGCGCGCTCGCCATCCTCGGGCTGTCGGTCCTCATCGACGGCGGCGCGCTGTTTTCTATGATGGTATTGGGTCAAAAGCCGCCGGCGTCGGCGTTCGACGACGGCAGCCTCGCCGCGGCCGCGGCGCTGGCGGGAACGCTCTATCTGCCGCTCTTGGCTGCGTTCTGGTTCGCACCCGCCCTTTCGGCGTGGCGCAACATGCCTGCCTTCAAGGCGCTCTTTTACAGCCTGTTCGCGGTATTGCGCAATTGGCGCGCATTTTTCGCCTACGGCCTGGCGCTGGCGCTCTTAAGCCTCATCTGCAGCGTGGCGCTATTCGTGCTCGCGCTGCTGTTGCGCGGGCTGCTCGGCGCCAGATCGCAGGACGCGTTCCTGCTGGTGGTGCTGCCGGTAATGCTCTGTTATGTTCCGACGATGTTTGCAAGCTTTTACGCGAGCTATCGCGATATCTTCCCGGAGCCCGACGCCGCGCCCGCGCCGGGCGCGGACACGCAGTGATGGCCGGAGTATCCATATGAGTGCCCGACTGCGCGAGATCCCGTACAACTACACTTCGTTCTCGGACCGCGAAATCGTACTGCGCCTGCTCGGGGAGGATGCCTGGGACAAACTGCGCGAATTGCGCACTGAACGCAGGACCGGGCGCAGCGCGCGCATGCTGTATGAAGTGCTCGGCGATATCTGGGTGGTGTCGCGCAACCCCTATTTGCAGGACGATCTGCTCGACAATCCGAAGCGGCTCTCGGCGCTGATCGGCGCCATGCGCCACCGCCTGGATGAAATCGAGAAGCGCCGCCTGCAGTACATGGATGATGCGCGCGAGGACATCGACGCGAAAGCGCAGGAGAGCGCACGCGCGCAGAGGGTTGCTTACCTGCTCGCGCGCGCGCGCGAAGCCGTCGACGCCTTCGCCGCCGGCTTTGCCGAAACGGCTGCGCTGCGGCGCCTCGTGCAGAAAAAACTCGCGCGCAGCACGCGCAAGGACAACGTCCAGTTCGACGGCTTGGCGCGCGTTTCGCACGTAACCGATGCCACCGACTGGCGCGTCGAGTACCCCTTCGTCGTGATTCATCCGGACAGCGAGTTAGAGGTCGCCGACGTGGTGCGCGATTGCATCGAACTCGGTCTCACCATCATCCCGCGCGGCGGCGGCACTGGCTACACCGGTGGCGCGATTCCGCTCACGCGGCTCTCAGCGGTAATCAATACCGAGAAACTCGATGCGCTTGGCCCGGCCGAGCCAAGCGTTCTGCCCGGCATCGCGCAACCGGTGATGACCATACGCTGTGGCGCGGGCGTGGTCACCAAGCGCGTGATGGAGGCCGCGGAGGCCGCCGGCTACGTGTTCGCGGTCGACCCCACGTCGGCCGACGCCTCCTGCATCGGCGGCAACGTCGCCGTGAACGCGGGCGGCAAGAAAGCGGTGCTGTGGGGCACGGCTCTGGACAATCTCGCCTCGTGGCGCATGGTCGATGCGAGCGGCCACTTTCTGGAGGTCACGCGCATCGAGCACAACCTCGGCAAGATCCACGACGCGCCGCTCGCGCGCTTCCGCATCCAGCGCTTCGAGCGCGACGGCGCGACGGCGGCGGGCGAGCCCGAAATACTGGAAATCGCGGGAGCGTCGTTTCGCAAAGCCGGCCTGGGAAAGGACGTGACCGACAAGTTCCTGTGCGGGCTCCCCGGCATCCAGAAGGAAGGCTGCGACGGCATCATCACCTCGGCGCGCTTCATCCTGCACAAGATGCCCGCCTCGATCCGTACCGTGTGCCTCGAATACTTCGGCCAAGTGCGCGACTCGGTGCCTTCCATCGTCGAGATCAGGGATTACCTCGCGCGCCTGGAAAAAGACGCCGCGGCGAAAGTGCAGCTCGCGGGGCTCGAACACATGGACGAGCGCTATATCAAGGCGGTGGGCTACGCGACCAAAGCAAAGCGCGCGGGCCGGCCCAAGATGGTGCTGATCGGGGACATCGTCGGCGCGGACGACAATGCGGTCGCGCGCGCCGCATCGCACGTGGTGCGCATCGCCAACGCCCGCGGCGGCGAAGGATTCGTCGCCGTATCGGCTGAAACGCAGAAGAACTTCTGGCTCGACCGCGCGCGCACCGCTGCCATAGCCAAGCACACCAATGCGTTCAAGATCAACGAGGATGTGGTGATTCCGCTCGAGCGCCTGGGCGAATATTCGGACGGCATCGAGCGCATCAACATCGAGCTCTCGATCGCGAACAAGCTCGCGCTGCTCGATGCGCTCGACGACTATCTGCAAGGCGAGCTGCCGCTCATGCAGCACGGGGAAACGCTGCCGGCTCCGGAACTGCTGGGTGATCGGCGCGAGTCGGCGCGCGAGCTCGTCGCCAAGACGCGCGCGCGCTGGCAGTACCTGCTCGACAACCTCGACCTGCCGGTCGCGCAAGCGCGCGCCGAATTCGTTCCCGGCCTCGCCGCCATGGCGCACGCGGGAAAGACGGTGTTTGCGCTGCTGCAGGACCATAGCCTGCGCGTGTCCTGGAAGGACGAAGTGCGCGGCGATTTGCAGCGCCTGTTCGACGGCCAGGTATTTCATCGCATACTCGAGAGCTTCGCCGCCATCCACCAGCGCGTGCTAAAAGGGCGCGTGTTCGTGGCGCTGCACATGCACGCGGGCGACGGCAACGTGCACACCAATATCCCGGTCAATTCCGACAACTACCAGATGCTGCAGGCCGCCAACGGGGCGGTGGCGCGCATCATGCGCCTCGCTAAATCGCTCGACGGCGTGATCTCGGGCGAGCACGGCATCGGCATCACCAAGCTCGAATACCTCGACGCAGACGAAATCGAGGCGTTTCGCGCCTACAAGCAGAAGGCCGACCCGCAGGGCCGCTTCAACGCCGGCAAGCTTCTCGCGGGCGGCGACCTGCGCGACGCCTACACACCCAGCTTCAGCCTGCTCGGGGCCGAGTCGCTGATCATGGAGCAGTCCGAAGCGGGCAGCATCGCCGATTCGATCAAGGACTGCCTGCGCTGCGGCAAGTGCAAGCCGGTGTGCGCGACGCATGTGCCGCGCGCAAATCTGCTCTATAGCCCGCGCAACAAGATCCTCGCCACCTCGCTTTTGATCGAGGCGTTCCTCTACGAAGAGCAGACGCGGCGGGGGATTTCCCTTAAGCATTTCGACGAATTCGGCGACGTCGCCGACCATTGCACCGTCTGCCACAAGTGCGCCGCGCCGTGCCCGGTCGACATCGATTTCGGCGACGTCTCGATCGCGATGCGGAACGTGCTGAGGAAGCAGGGCAAGAAGAAATTCAATCCGGGCACTGCGGCCTCGATGCTGTTTCTGAATGCCACCAACCCGAACACCATCAAGATCGCGCGCACCGTGATGATCGAATGGGGCTACCGAGCGCAGCGGCTTGCCTACCGCGGCGCGAAAGCGCTGGGGCTGGCGCAGCGCCAGGCGCGGCGGCCGCCCGCGACGCTGGGCAAGCCCGGCCTAAAGGCGCAGGTGGTTCATTTCGTCAACAAGCCGATGCCGGGCAAACTGCCCAAGCGCACGGCGCGCGCGCTGCTTGCGCTCGAAGACCGGCATATCGTGCCCATCATCCGCGATCCGGCAAAGGTGAACGAGGATTCCGACGCGGTGTTCTACTTCCCCGGCTGCGGCTCCGAACGATTGTTCAGCCAGGTGGGACTCGCGACGCAGGCCATGCTGTACGAGATCGGCGCGCAGTGCGTGCTGCCACCCGGTTACCTGTGCTGCGGCTACCCGCAGACCGCCGCGGGCGAGGAGGAAAAGGGCAAGCGCATCATCACCGATAACCGCGTGCTGTTCCACCGCGTCGCCAATACGCTCAACTACCTCGACATCAAGACCGTGATCGTGTCCTGCGGCACCTGCATGGATCAATTGCAGAAATACGAATTCGACAAGATATTCCCCGGCTGCCGCCTGCTCGACATCCACGAATACCTGTTGGAGCGCGGGGTGAAGCTCGAAGGTGTGAACGGCGTGCGCTACATGTACCACGACCCCTGCCATACGCCGATGAAGACCTACCAGCCGCTCAAGGTGGTGAACCAGCTGATGGGCAGCAAGGTAGCGCTGAACGAGCGCTGCTGCGGCGAAGCCGGCACGCTCGCGCTGACGCGGCCCGACATCGCGACGCAGGTGCGCTACCGCAAGGAAGAGGAAATGAGAATAGGCGCGGCGATGCTGCGCGCAGAGGGCTCGGCCGGAGCGTTCGCGGGCGAAATCAAGATCCTTACGTCATGCCCGTCGTGCCTGCAGGGCCTCGCGCGCTTCGCCGATGATGCGGGCACCGATGCCGATTACATCGTGGTCGAGATGGCGAAGCACCTGCTCGGCGCGGACTGGATGGAGCGCTACGTGGAAAAGGCCAATCACGGCGGCATCGAGCGCGTGCTCCTGTAGCTGCGGTTTTCCGAACGGCTCAATCAGGCCTAGTCCGCGCAAGCGCGCGTCACGCGGCCGATATCTGCTATCCTGATCCGGCGTATTGCGCGCGCGCATGGGCCGTCGCTGGCAGGCGCGGCCGAGTCGCCCCGGCTCCCGGTGCGGACAGATGATACTTGCCGCGAGGTAGCGCAGCGTGAAAAAGTTGACAGACGTATCCTGTGAATTGTGCGATTCTGTCGCGGGAGAGCTGCTGTGGCACGATGAACTGTGCCGGGTAGTGCTGGTCGAACAAGCGGACTACCCGGGATTCTGCCGCGTTATCTTAAGACAGCATGTGCGCGAAATGACCGATCTGAATGCGGCAACTAGGCAGCGTCTGATGCGGGTGGTGTTTGCCGCGGAGAAGGCCTTGCGCAAGCTGTTGCGGCCCGACAAGATCAATCTTGCGAGCCTGGGCAACCTGACGCCGCACCTGCACTGGCACGTAATCCCGCGCTTTGCCGACGACCGCCATTTCCCCAATTCGGTCTGGGGCGAGGCCCTGCGCCCCGCGCCTGCCCGGACGCTCGACCGCATCGCCTTGCGCCACACCCTGCAACAGCTACTGCGACGGTGACTCAAATGTCCGACTTCGATCTACCCGCAATCTCCGCGAGCGCGCGCCCGGATTTCACCGACGCAGCCTCCTGTGCGGCCTGGCTGACCGAACTGCCGCTAGTCAATGTCGCGCCGTCGCAGATCAGGCTGCTCGATCAGCTGCGGGGGCTGAACCGCTTCGACATGCCGCCGGGCGAGCGGCTCAAGGTGCTCGAGACGCTGCGCGAGCCGGTATATTTCGTGCAAGCCGAACAAATCAAGAAGCTTGCGAACAAACCGCTGCCGCTGACGCAGGTGGAGCGCGGCATATTCGCAAACGTGGTGGAGCTTTGGCAGGAGCTGCTGACAGGCTACCTGCGCTGCCTCGCGAGCGTCGCCGAGGGCAAGCTCCAAGGTCAGACCGCGCTAGTCTGCCAGCGCGCGCTCGATTGCGTCGCGTCGAACATGTTCGCCCACTGCCGCGCTTATCACGCGTTCCCCGGTTCCTACTGGCTGACGCTGCACCGGCTCTACTGCCACGCCGAAGAGGCGAATCAAGGCGCAGCGAGCGTCGGCGACCCGGTGAAGAAGGTGGACGTGAGCTGCTCGGAAGTCTACGTACGGGCGCTGCTCTTGATCCTTGCAAACCCGAACGAGCAACTGCAAAAGCAGCTCGTGCAGATTGAGAATTGGCTCGAACAGTGCGCGCAGCATGTCCCGGTCCGGCGCAAACCGCCCGAGGACAAGAGCCTGCCGCCGCTGCTGCTGGATTTTTCCGCCGCGGCGGGCGTCTACCGCGAGGCCGACGCCGCCGGGCGCACCGCCACGGCGTGGCTCGACATGGGCGAGCTGGCGCACGCCCTGAAGCGATTCGTGGTGCTGCTGCGCAAAGGCGAGTCGCCCGCGAGCCTCGGGCTGGGCACGGATTGCGCCATGCCGGGCGCCGAGCAGCTGCTGGTGCTTTTGTTCCGCCTGTGGTGCCAGGGCAAGACCGAGCGCGTGCCGTCGCGGAGAAAGGTCAGCGAGAAGGCGCAGGTATGCTCGAGCCTTGCGTCCATGCATTTTCACATCTCGGGCAAGGCGTTCAGCCAACCCGGGCATGCGACCGAGTTGTCCAAGAGGCACCGCGATGAAATCGCCACCTTCGGCCATGTCAGCGCGCGCTATGATGAACAGTACGCGCGCACCCATGGCGAAGCGCTCGAGGAGTGGCAACTGCGCGACGAAAGCCTGTCGGGCCTGCGCATCGAGCGCGCTGCAAGCGTGGGCGGCGCACGCTTTGTCCACACCCAGCTCCTTGCGGTGCGCCCGGCCGATGCCACGAGTTTCCTCTTGGGCGTCGTGCGCTGGCTGCGCACGGACCAGGATGACAACCTGCACGCGGGAATCCACATCGTTCCAGGCGTGCCTCGGCCCGTCGCCGCGCGTCCCACCGGCTTGAATGCGCAGTCGGAGAAATTCGTGCCGGCGCTCTATTGCCCGCCGGTCGCCGCACTGGCTTCGCCCGCCGCCCTGATTCTGCCTCCAGGATGGTACCGGCCGAAGCGCGTGCTCGAAATCTACAGCGAAAGCTCGGAATCGATGCGGCTCACCGCGGTAATAGAGCGCGGCAGCGATTTCGAGCGCGTCGCGGTCGAGCCGGCGCGCTAGGGTCAGTTGACATATAAGTGGTGCGCCGACATGGGCTCACCCGCGCAGGCGACGCTGGCCGCGGTATCATAGGCGCCCGCGGTTAGGGCAACTGATATGACCATCAAACACGTACCCATCGAAATCAAGCTGCACCAGAAGTCGCGCCAGATGGAGATTTCCTTCGATGACGGGCAGCGCTTCGAATTGTCCTACGAGTTTCTGCGCGTATACTCGCCCTCGGCCGAGGTGCGCGGCCACGGACCAGGACAGGAAGTGCTGCAGACCGGCAAGCTGCATGTGGATATCACCGCCCTCGAACCCGTCGGCAGCTACGCGGTGCAGCCGCGCTTTTCCGACGGACACGACACCGGCATATACTCCTGGGATTACCTGTACGAAATAGGCAGCGACCGCGGCCGGCTATGGCGGCAATACCTCGAGCGCTTGCACGCTGCCGGCGCGAGCCGGGAAATAGATACAGCGGCTGCCCCAAAGAGCGGCTGCCGCCGGACGGGTTAGGAGCGGCTGCAGATTTGCGGTTGCAACGGCCTGGCCAAGGGCAGTACGAAGGCTTGCATCCTATTATTTTGTAACGGATTCTCAGGCGATGAACGGCAAGACCCATTTTGGCTACGAAGAGGTGAACGAGCGCGACAAAGCGCGCAAGGTCGCCGGTGTGTTCGATTCGGTCGCGCCCAAGTACGACCTCATGAACGACCTGATGTCGGCCGGAATGCACCGCGCCTGGAAAGCCTTTACCATCGCAGTTTCCGGCGTGAGGACCGGCGAGCGCGTGCTCGACGTCGCCTCGGGCAGCGGCGATCTCGCATCCGCTTTCGCGCGCCGCGTCGGCCCCAATGGGCAAGTCTGGATGACCGACATCAACCTCGCCATGCTCGCGCGCGGGCGCGACCGGCTGCTCGACGAAGGATGCGCGCTGCCGCTCGCGCAATGCGATGCCGAACAGCTGCCGTTTCGCGCCGATTTTTTCGACTGCGTCAGCGTCGCGTTCGGGCTGCGCAACATGACCCACAAGGAAGCCGCGCTCGCCGAGATGCGCCGCGTGCTCAAGCCGGGCGGGCGGCTGCTGGTGCTCGAATTCTCGCGCGTCTGGCAGCCCTTGGCGCGCGCCTATGAGTGGTATTCGTTCAAGGTGCTGCCCTGGCTCGGGTCGAAAGTCGTCGGCGACGCCGACAGCTACCGCTATCTGGCCGAATCGATACGCATGCACCCCGATCAGCAGCATTTAAAGGATATGATGGAACATGCGGGCCTGGAGCGGGTCGAATACTATAATCTGAGCGCCGGGGTGGTGGCTCTGCACCGGGGCTACAAGTTCTAAGCTTATGAGCGCATAATCGATTGTTCGTACTACCAAAAAGGGAATATATGAATCGTTTGCTATCAGTATTGATCGCCGCGGTCCTGGCACTTGGATTAACGCTCGAGAGCGCCGAAGCGGCGCGCATGGGCGGCGGCAGAAGCCTCGGCGCGCAGCGCTCGAGCATCGCCCCAAGCGGGAGCACATCAGCCCCCGCCAAGGCGGCGCCGTCCACGCCCAGCAGCGCGCCCGCTGCGGCGCCTGCACCTGCGGGCAATCGCTGGCTCGCCCCGATCGCGGGCCTGGCTGCGGGCCTGGGCCTGGGATGGTTGCTCAGTCAAGGTGGCCTGGGCGGCCTGATGGGCAGCTTGCTGATGATGGCCTTGGTCGCCTTCGCCGTGATCTTTGTGATGCGCTTATTCACCCAGTCCAAGACCGCAAGCAAAATGCAGTACGCGGGCCTTGGCAATGCGCCCGGGGCCGCGCCGCCGCCGCCCGCAGGGCTAGGCGCGGCGCCGACCTTCGGCGCGCGTCCCGAGCCGAACATACCCGCGGATTTCGATACGGCAGGGTTTCTGCGCCAGGCCAAGCTCAATTTCAACAAACTGCAGTCGGTCCACGATAGCGGCAAGTTGGACGAGTTGCGCGAGTTCACCACCGACGAAATGTTCAAATTGCTGAAACAGGATTTGCAGCAGCGCGGCGCCGGCACGCAACAGACCGATGTGGTGACGCTCAATGCCGATCTGCTGGAAGTCGCCACCGACGGCGACACCCACTGGGCGAGCGTGCGCTTTTCCGGCATGATCCGCGAAAGCGCAAATGCGCAACCCGAAGCGTTCGAGGAAGTCTGGAACCTGGCGAAGCCGGTTTCAGGCGCCACGGGCTGGGTGCTCGCGGGCATACAGCAGCTGCAGTAGCGTATTGCTTCTAACCGGAGGTTGAAAAAGGGGGCCAAAGGAAGGGATGGGGCCCTTCCGTTCCCATCCAGGCCCCCTTTCAAATCCCCCAAGTTGGTGAAGAACGCGTCCCTCTCAGAGCGCATGAAGATGGCATGCATTTTCGTATTCGGGAAGCGTTTTCCACCCACCTGCTGACCGATTTGCCGTCCGCCGCACCGCCCCGCGGGGCGGTGCGGATTATGGGCGGTGATCCATGGATGGCGTCAGACCTATGCTGACTCACCCCGGAATCCTCGCTCTCAACCGGCTGCTCGACGCCGAACCCTGGGCGCGCGACAAGCTCAAGGCCCACGCCGGGCAATGCGTGGCGTTTCGCGCCCCGCCGCTGCCGGCGCTACACCTCGAAATCCTCGATACCGGTCTCATGACGCGCGCCGCCGAGGACGCAGTCCCCGATCTCGTCGTGAATATCCGACTGGGCGCGCTGCCGGCACTGCTGCGCGGCGAAGACGCATTGCTGCGCGAAATCGGCATCGATGGCAACGCCGACCTCGCCGGCACCGCGCAGGATCTGTTCCGCAATCTGCGCTGGGACGTCGAGGAAGATCTTTCGCATGTGATCGGCGACGCGCTCGCGCACCGCGTGGTGGAACAAGGCAAGCGCGTGACCGGCTGGGGCAGGGAGGCGTCGGAGCGGCTCGCGCAGAATTTTGCCGAGTACTGGACCGAGGAGCAGCCGCTGCTCGCCCGGCTATCCGATTTGCACCAATTCCTGGCTGACGTGGAGCGCTTGCGCCAGGACCTCGCGCGCATCCAGAAAAGAATCGAAGCATTGACAAGAAACGCCTGAGCCGAACAGGCAGCGCGCATCCCGACCTGCGTGCCCCCGATGTCCGTTGCGGTTAGAATTCGCTGTTGAACGCGTCCTTTGGACGCTGGGCCGTACGCGCCGGAACCAGACAGCGTGCCGCAATGCGACATCGCTTGATCGCCGGAATTCGGGAATAGGAAAACAATTCTTCGCCAAGATCGTCAACCCTAACGTCTTAAGCAACCAAATTGCTGCGCCTCCTGCGCCTCGCCCGTATCCTCGACATCGGCATTCGTTTCGGCCTGGATGAGTTCGTCCTCGCCCATGCGCGCACGCGCTGGTTGCTCAAGTTCGTGCAGACCATGTTGTTCTGGCGCACGCTCGGCGAGCCGCGCGCGGTGCGACTGCGCATGGCGCTCGAAACCCTCGGACCCATATTCGTCAAGTTCGGCCAGGTGCTGTCCACGCGGCGCGACCTACTGCCCGCGGACATCGCCGACGAGCTCGCGCGGCTGCAGGACCAGGTGCCGCCGTTTTCGACAGAATTCGCGCATGCGCAGCTCGAGCGCGCCTTCGGCCGGCCGGTGGCGAAGGTGTTCGAGCAGTTCGAACCGCTGCCGGTGGCGAGCGCCTCGATCGCGCAGGTGCATTTCGCGGTGCTGCCGGGCGGGCGCGAATGCGCGGTCAAGATCCTGCGCCCGAACATGCAGCAGGCGATAGAAAGAGACGTGGCCCTCCTCGACAGCGCGGCGCTGTTGATCGAGTTGCTGTGGGTCGACGGCCGGCGGCTCAAACCGCGCGAAGTCGTGGCGGAGTTCGCCAAGCACTTGAACGACGAGCTCGACTTGATGCGCGAAGCGTCGAATGCAAGCCAGCTGCGGCGCAACTTCGCCGGATCGTCGCTGCTCATGATTCCGGAGATCTACTGGGACTACTGCTCGGCCTCGGTAATGGTGATGCAGCGCATCAGCGGCATCCCCATCAGCCAGGTGGAGCGGTTGCGCGCAGCCGGCGCCGACATTCCGCGGCTTGCGCGCTCCGGCGTGGAGATTTTCTTCACCCAGGTGTTTCGCGACGGGTTTTTCCACGCCGACATGCATCCGGGCAATATCTTCGTCTCCACCGACACCGATGCGCGCGGCCAGTATGTCGCCGTCGATTTCGGCATCATGGGCACGCTCACCGACGTCGACAAGAATTATCTCGCGCAGAATTTCCTCGCGTTCTTCCAGCGCGATTACAAGCGCGTGGCGCAGGCACACCTCGAAGCGGGCTGGGTCCCGGCCGACACGCGCGTGGACGAGTTCGAAAACGCCATCCGCGCGGTGTGCGAGCCGGTGTTCGACCGGCCATTGAAGGACATCTCCTTCGGCCGCGTGCTGTTGCGCCTGTTCCAGACCTCGCGCCGCTTCCATGTCGAAATCCAGCCGCAGCTCGTGATGCTGCAAAAGACGCTGCTCAACGTCGAGGGCCTCGGGCGCCAGCTCGACCCGGAACTCGACCTGTGGAAAACGGCCAAGCCCTTTCTCGAGCGCTGGACGAGCGAACAGCTGGGCTGGCGCGGAGTGCTGCGCAATCTGCAGAACGAGGCGCCGCGCTGGGTGAACATGCTGCCGCAGCTGCCGCGCCTCGTGCATCGGGCGCTGGCCGATGACCACGGCGCCGGCATCGAGCGCGCGCTCGACCGCCTTGCCGCCGAGCAAAAGCGGCGCAACCGCCTCAGCGTGATGCTCGCCCTGCTGCTCGCGTCCTTGCTCGTGTGGCAGATCTACCGCACGCTGTGAATGGCCGCGCCGCGCCGATGCGCGCTCGCGTTATAATCCCGCCGCATTCCGGCGGCTCGCATGGAAAAAGATTTGCGCCATGACAGATCTGATCTGGTTCGTTTTTGTCTATCTGATCGTGTCTATCGGCATCGGGCTGTTCGCCGCGACCAAGGTGAAGAACTCGGCCGACTATGTGGTTGCCGGCCATCATCTGCCGCTGCCCTTCATCGTCGCCACGGTATTCGCCACCTGGTTCGGCTCGGAAACCGTGCTCGGCATCCCGGCAAAATTTCTGAACGACGGACTGAAGGGCGTGGTCGCCGACCCGTTCGGTTCGAGCATGTGCCTGATCCTCGTCGGTCTGTTCTTCGCGCGGCCGCTGTACCGCATGGGGCTCCTGACCATCGGCGACTACTACCGCGCGCGCTACAACCGGCCGGTGGAAATCGTCACCAGCCTGTGCATCGTGATCTCCTATCTTGGCTGGGTTTCGGCGCAAATCACGGCGCTGGGGCTGGTATTCAACGTACTCACCGAAGGCTTGCTCGAGCCCTGGCAGGGGATGATGCTCGGCGTGGGCATCGTCCTCGTCTACACGCTCGCGGGCGGCATGTTCTCGGTGGCGTTTACCGATCTATTCCAGATGCTGATCATCGGCGCCGGCATGGTGTATATCGCCATCATCGTCAGCGGCATCGCCGGTGGCGCGGGCGCGGTGATCGATCACGCCGCTGCCAACGGCAAGTTCGAATTCTGGCCCAGGCTGGAGCCAAGGGACATCATCCTGTTCGCGAGCGCGTGGATGACCATGGGACTGGGGTCGATCCCGCAGCAGGACGTGTTCCAGCGCGTATCGGCGGCGAAAAACGAGAAGACCGCGGCTCTGGGCTCTGTGCTCGGCGGATCGATCTACTTCTTTTTCGCTTTCGTCCCCATGTTCCTCGCCTACTCCGCCATCCTGATCGATCCGAAAATGGTGGCCGATCTGATCACCAAGGATTCGCAGCTGATACTGCCGCGGTTGATCCTCGATCATGCGCCGTTCGCGGTGCAGGTGATGTTTTTCGGCGCGCTGCTCGCTGCGATCCTGTCGTGCTCCAGCGCCACCCTGCTCGCGCCCTCGGTCACGTTCGCGGAAAACGTGCTGCGCGGGTTCCTGCCCAGGCTCGCCGACTGGCAGTTCCTGCGCTTGCTGCGCCTGGTCGTGTTCCTCTTCGCCATGGGCGTGCTCAGCTACGCCATGAGCTCGAACTCGACCATCTACGGCATGGTCGAGAATGCCTACAAGATCACGCTCGTCGCGGCATTCACGCCGCTCGCCTTCGGCCTGTACTGGAAGCGGGCCACAACCCAGGGCGCAGCCGCAGCGATCGTCCTCGGACTATGCACCTGGATCATGCTCGAGGTGTTCAATCCCGACGCTTATGTTCCACCGCAATTTGCCGGCCTGCTGACGGCGATTTCGGGCATGGTCATAGGCTCGCTGCTGCCGCAGCGCTACGGGCAGGTGCCGCATCCCCATGTGAAATCGGCCTAGCCCCGCCATACTCATGCGTTCTTCTGGATTAAGCTTTTCCTTACTTCAGGGGATATTGCTTTACCAGACCTGCGAGGAAAGCGTCTTCCTCGTGGATCGCCACGGCGAAGTCCCGGCTCGAGCCGAATACCGGCTCGGCGCCCAGGCCGCGTATTACAGCTGCCGCAGGGCTGTCGTTAGCGAGCGCCATCACGAGTTTTTCAATCTTCGCCACGACCTCCGCCGGGGTCTTGCGCGGCACGAACAGGCCGTACCATGACCCGCGTGCAGGTAGCTGCAGGTGCGTATCGATGTTGGCGCGCAGCAGCGGCGCAGCTATGCCTTTCAAGCGCGTGAATGATTCCATTGTGCTTTTCCCCCGGGGCGTTAGACGCCCATCTCGCGTACGTCGGCGATGTGGCCTGCCACCGCCGAGGCCGCGACAGTGAGCGGGCTTGCGAGGTGCGTGCGCGTGCGCGGGCCTTGCCGGTTCTCGAAATTGCGGTTGCTGATGCTGATCACGCGGATATCCTGAAACCGAGCGCGGCCGCTGCCGCACATGCCGCAGCCGGGATCGTGCCATTCGAAGCCCGCGCTCTTGAACACCTGATCGAGGCCTTCCACCTCCGCCTGCCGCTTGACGCTGCTCGATCCGGGCACGCAGATCGCGCTGACCTTGGCGGCGACTTTCCTGCCGCGCAGGAATTCTGCCGCAAGGCGCAGGTCCGACAAGCGCGCGTTGGTGCAGGTGCCGATGTAGGCGACGTCGATGGCGACCTCAGCCAGCCGCGTGCCGGCTGCGAGCTGCTGGTAAGCGAGCGCTCGTTGCGCGAGCGCGCTGCCGCACCGGAAAATTCGACCGCATAGCCGCTCCCGCCGCCTGCGCCGATGCGGACGATCAGCGCGAGGATCATGTCCTTGGCCGACACGCCGCGTGTCAACGCACCGTCGAAACTCACGCGCATGGTTTTCGGCCGGGTTTCGATGAGCGTTTGCGTCGCGAGCAGGTGATCGATGATGCCAAACACCTGCTTCGGCGAATGCGGCGCTCGCCCCGCGGTTCTGAGTTCGCGCATGATCACGCCGCCCGTCACGTCGTGCAAGAGCAGCCGGTCTATCTGCAGCAGATGCGCCCCGTCACCCAGGTCGGCGATGACGTGCTCGTTCCACACTTTTTCGAAAAAAGTCCGCGCTCGCGGCCCGTTCATCGCGCGCTCCAAGCGAAAGGAAGGCGAATTTTACTCTTTTCGCGCGCCCGCTCCGCAATCTGCGCCGCCATTGAGGAATCTCAACAGCCGTAGTGCCGGCTTTTCCTATGCTTGATCGGCCAATTGGACTCGGCCGCCCATGCCGCTACTCGAAATCCGCAATGTCACCCGCCGCTTCGGCGCGCTCACCGCGATCGACGACATCACGCTTGCAATCGAAGCGGGCGAGTTCTTCACGCTGCTCGGGCCCTCGGGCTGCGGCAAGACGACGCTACTGCGCATGATCGCGGGATTCGACGCGCCCGACGCGGGCAGCATACTGCTCGAAGGCAAGGACCTGGCCGACAAGCCCCCTGAAGAGCGCCCGGTGCACACTGTGTTCCAGAGCTATGCGCTGTTCCCGCACATGAGCGTCGCGCAGAACGTCGCGTTTCCGCTCAAGATGGCGAAAAAGAACTCGGACGAGATCGAGGCGAAAGTGCGCGAGGCGCTCGCCGAGGTGCACCTCGAAGACAAAGTGAAAAGCTATCCGCACGAACTCTCGGGCGGGCAGAAGCAGCGCGTGGCGCTCGCGCGCGCGCTCGTGAACCGGCCGCGCCTGCTGCTCCTCGACGAGCCGCTCGGCGCGCTCGATGCGAAACTGCGCGAGCAGATGGAGATCGAACTCATCAGCCTGCAGCGCGATGTCGGCATCACTTTCGTTTTCGTCACGCACGCGCAGCCCGAAGCGCTCGCGCTGTCGCACCGCATCGCGGTGATGCGCGACGGTCGCGTCGAGCAAGTCGACGACCCCTCGCGCCTGTATGGCTTTCCCGCGAACCGAGCGCCTGACGAAATGGGTCGTCGCCGGCCCGCCGACCGTCTTCCTCTTCGCGGTTTTCCTCCTGCCGTCCCTGATCATGGCGGCGGCGTCGCTGCGCTATCCGGGAGAATTCGGCGGCCTCGCGCCGCTTGCGAGGGCGGGCGAGGAAGCAGGGTTGACCATCGAGAACTACGCGGTGTTCTTCGGCGACTGGATCTACGCCGAGATCTTCGCCAAGTCGCTCGGTATCGCCGCGCTCACCACCTTCGTCTGCCTCGTCATGGCCTATCCGCTTGCGCTGCTGATCGCGCGCAGCCCGAAAAAACGGCGCGACTTCATGGTGCTGCTCGTGATCCTGCCCTTCGCGAGCAACTTCCTCGTGCGCGTCTACGCCTGGATGATCATCTTGGGTCCGCTCGATCTCCTCTTCTCGCGTTTCGCCGTGATCGTAGGCATGGTGTATGCGCACCTGCCGTTCATGATCCTGCCGCTCTACACCAACCTCGAATAGCACGACCCGACGCTGCTCGATGCGGCGCAGGATCTCGGCGCGAACGCCTGGCACGGCTTCTGGCGCGTGACTTTCCCGCTGTCTTTGCCCGGAATATTCTCGGGCGCGGCACTGGTGTTCATCCCGGTACTCGGCATGTTCGCGATTCCGGAGCTCTTAGGCGGCAAGGGCGACTGGATGGTCGGCAACATGATCAAGGAGGCCTTCCTCGGCACGCGCGACTGGCCGTTCGGCTCGATGCTGTCCCTGATGCTCACGCGCGCCGTGCTCGCGATCGCGGGCTGCGCGGCGCTATTGGCGCGCAAGGGAGCGCACCATGCGTAGAACCCGGCTCTTGTGGCTGCCGTCCCTCGCCGTGTACGCGTTTCTCTACGTGCCGCTCGCGATCGTGGTGCTGTTTTCGTTCAACGATTCGCGCCTCTCGGCCGAGTGGGTGGGGTTCACGCTCGATTGGTATCGGAAGCTCGCGCTCGATGACGCCATGCTCGCCGCGGCGCGCAACTCGGTGCTGATCGCGCTCGCGGCGTCCTTGATCGCGACGGTGCTTGGCACCATGGCCGGCATCGCCATGCACCGCTACCGCATCGCGGGCTCGCGTTCCTGGTGCTGACGCCCGTGGCGATGCCCAAAATCCTGCTCGGGGTGAGCCTGCTCGTGTTCTTCATCCAGGTGCTCAACCTGACCTTGGGTCTCGTCTCGGTGCTCATCGCGCACATCACCTTTTGCATCGGCTTCGTCGCCATCGTCGTGCGCGCGCGCCTCGCGGGCATGGACGAGAGCATCTTCGAGGCGGCGCGCGACTTGGGCGCAACGCCGTGGCAATCGTTCCGGCTCGTGATGCTGCCGCTCATCATGCCCGCCGTGACCGCGGGCGCGCTCATGAGCTTCACGCTGTCGATCGACGATTTCGTCATCACCTTCTTCACCGCGGGCGTCGGCGTATCGACGCTGCCGCTACAGATCTTCACCATGATCAAGGTGGCCGTGACGCCGGAAGTCAACGCCGTGTCGACGCTCTTGATGCTCGTCACGCTTTCCTTGATCGTGCTCGCCTCGCGCGTGTCGCCTGACGCGCTGAAGCATCAGGCGTAGTCATGCAGCGCACTTTGCTCCGGGCGTTGCAGGGTCTTCTGCTCGTTGCGCTATGTGCAGGCGGTTCATCGGCGCAAGAGCGGCTGCACGTCTACAACTGGAACAATTACATCACCGCCGATACCGTGACGCGCTTCGAGCGGGCGTGCCAATGCCGGCTCGTCCGGGACTACTACGCCGACAACGAGGAAATGCTGGCGAAACTCGCAGCGGGCGCCGCGGGCTACGACATCCTCGTGCCCACGGGCGATGCGGTCGCGACCTTGATCCGGCAGGGCGCGCTGCGGCCGCTCGAGCGCGGGCGGCTCTCCAATTTCCGCAACCTCAAGCCCGAATTCGTCGGCCTCTGGTTCGATCCTGAGAACCGCTACTCGGTGCCCTACGCGTATTCGATCACGCTCCTTGGCTACAACGCGCAGAAGATGCGCGAACTCGCGATTCCGACCGACACCTGGGCCGCGATCTTCGACCCGAAATACCTCGAGCGCGTGCGCGGCAAAGTCACCGTGCTCGACAGCCAGCGCGAACTCATGGCCGCGGCGTTGATATACCTCGGTCACCCCGCGTTCGACACTGACCCCTCGCACTGCCGCCTCGCACTGCCGCGCACTGGCGTCAGGCGCGCGACCTGATCCTGCGCGCCAAGCCCTACTGGGCCGCGTTCAACGCCGCGAGCTACATCAAGGAACTCACCGTCGGCAACATCTGGCTCGCGCATGGGTACTCGAATGACATGCACACCGCGCGCCAGGACGCGCTCAAGGCCGGGCGCAAATTCGAAGTCGCCTATTCGACGCCGAAAGAAGGCGCGGTGTTCGCGGTGGATAGCCTCGTCATGCATAAGAGCGGTGGGCAGCCTGAGCTTGCGCACCGGTTTATCGACTTCCTGCTCGAGGGCGAGAGTTCGGCTGCGCTGTCGAACGCGATCGGCGCGGGGAGTCCGAATGCCCAGGCGATGCGGTTGATACGTCCCGAGATCGCCGGAAATGCCGCGATCTTTCCGCGGAAAGAGCAGTTGGCTAAGCTGCAGCAGTTACGGGAGCTGACGCGGGCGGAGCGGCGGTTGCTCAATCGGATGTGGATTGAGATTAAGGTGCGGTGAGGGGAGCGCGGTCCTGCAGGCAACTTAATTTACCTTGATTTGCCGTATGTGTTGGCCGCATCGGTGAAACCTGTGCGTGCACATGCCCTACGAATCGTAGTCGAGCACGATCCCTTCGGAAATCTCCAGACTTTCCACGCCCGTTTGTTCCGAAAGGTCAATCTACAGTGAATCGGTCGCGGCGTAGTAATTCAGCTTCATGGCGTGCCCTCCAGTCCAGGAAAGAGCGACTCGCGAATGCGTACCTGGCCGGGCTCGACAAGCCACAGTCGGCTTTCGGTCGATTCGCTCTCAAGAACACCCAGCGCGCCCTTCAACAACGCAAGCGTGCTGTCGACACTTTGCGTGCGCGGTCGCAGTACCCAGATGCCATTGTGGCTTGCAGGCGGGTAGCTGCGAATATCGGCGAAATCGAGATCGAGCGTGATGAGTACGCGATGCTCGGTCAGACAGGCATCGAGAACCTTGGTATCTGCACTGCCGCCAAGGCGTTCTTCATGCACAGTTCGCACATCGTGACCGGCATCGCGGAGCAATACTTCAGCGTCGCGACGAAGGTTCTCATCCAGCTTGAACCGAGCGGCCATCCGCCGAATTACGCGGATAAAGGAACGATGCGCTCACGCGCCAGTTCGGCAGCGTAGCCGATTGCGGCGGGAATATGTTCTGGCTTCAAAGAAGGATATTGGTCGAGGATGCGCTCGGAAGTCTCGCCGGCGGCGAGATTGTCCAGAACAACCGATACCGGGATGCGCGTGCCGCGGAAGCACGCGGTGCCGTGCATGATCTCGGGATCGGTAGTGATGTAGTGTCTCCAGTCCATTGCGGTCACCTCGAAGAGCTACGCTCAATATAGCACCGCGGCCCCGAGCATGTCATTCGCCCTCCGGCGAACACCTACTGGTTGGGCTCGAGCCTTTCATCGAGGAACTGCTGCACCGCTTGGAATAATTGCATGCGGTTCTTCTCCATGATCACCGTGTGCGTGCCTTCGCCGATCTGCACGTAGCGCTTGTAAGGCGCATTGGTCAGCTTGGCAAAATAGGCGTACAGCATGTAGCTCGGCAGGTCGGCATCCCACTCGGCGTGCGCGAGAAAGGTGGGAACGCGAATGCCGCCCGGATCGTACAACGCTTTGCCTGCTGACCAGAACTCGCGCCCGTCCTGCACCACACCGTTGGGGGCGCGCACCACCGTGGGTGTCTGCTTCGCGCCCACCGGATCGCTCGCGAAGATTGCGTCCGCCCACGCGTCGAACCATCCTGGCGGGATCAGGTCCGCCTTCTTGTCCTCGGGCACGCCGGCGAGCCAGCGAGCTTTGGCGGCGTCGCGCGACACGGTGCGGTAGGCACCGAGCTTGCCGCCCGCGTCCGTGAGCGCGGGGGTTTCGCGGATCCATGCCGGCGCGTAGAGCACCAAGCGGTTGACTTTGTCGTTGTTCTGCGCGGTGTACCAGCCCATGATGCTGGTGCCCCAGGACCAGCCGAGCAGGTTGATCCTGGGGACACCGCGGCGCTTGAGGATGAAGTCCACCGCCGCCCCGACGTCCTTGACTGCGGTTCCCGTGCGCACAATCGGCTCGCTGTCCGCCGCCGGTCTGGCCATCTCGGGCGGGCGCGTGGACTTGCCGAAGCCGCGGATGTCCACCAAGTACACGTCGTAACCATGCTGCGCAATGTAGTCCATCCAGGAGAGGCCGTTCAACTTCAGGTCGAACGTAGTCTCGGCGGGGTAAGTCGCGCCGTGCACGAAGAGCAGGATTCTCTCCCCCGGGAACTTCGTCACCCCCTGCGGGCGCTTGCTGCGCACATAAAGGTCGATGCCCGGGTCCGCCGCCGGCAGCATGAACTCTTCTACGACCAGTTTTTGCACCTTGCTAGATCCCGATGATTTCATTGAGCCCCTCCACGACCTGTGCCAGATCCTCCGGCGTTGCCCGATCAAGTCTCTTACCTATGCGCTCGACCGACAGGGTTTGAATCTGGCTGATCTTGACCCAGGACCGCTTAGGCAGCTTCGGGGACTTTAGTTCGTGTGTGAGAGGGAATCCTGCACGTTGCGGCTGGCTGGTCAACGCAACCGCAATGACCGTACCGGAGCGCTCGTTGAATACGTCGTGGCTGAGGATCAGTACCGGGCGCAAGCCTGCCTGCTCGCGGCCGCGTATCGGATTGAGATCGGCCCAGCGGATTTCGCCCCTCAGTATTCGGGCCATGCTTCGAGCTCCTGGCCCAGGCCTTCCTCGGCGAGAGCTTGCTCGAACTTCGGATCGAGCTTGGCGCACTCCGTCGCCAGGCGGCCGCGTTCCATGCGTGCCAGTTTGTCGCTTACCGCCTCCTGGATCGCGCGACTGCGGTTCGGGAACACGCTCTTCGCGACCAAAGCATCGACGCGGACCAGGGTTTCGCGGTCGAGGGTAATTGCCACTTTTACGCTCGCCATGTCGGCCCTCCGTAGTATGACAAATAATCATACCACAACACAGCCTGTGCCCCGGGGTTACCCCGACTCTCTGTGGCCGCGATTAGCGGAAAATCCTGACGTAGCGGCTGCCGTCGCCATGCACGCACGCGCGCAACATTCCCTGGCTATTGAAGGGCATTGCGATGTTGCCGCGCCGGTCGAGCGCAATCAGGCCGCCCGTACCGCCCAAGCGCTTGATGCCCCTGAGCGCGCTTGCCGCGGCGCGCTCGATCGATTCGCCGCGCAGGCGCATGCGCGCGCACACTTCGTGCGCGAGCGCGAGCCGGATGTAGGCTTCGCCCCAGCCCGTACCCGAAACGGCGCAGGACGCGTTGTCGGCGTAAGTGCCCGCGCCGATGATGGGCGAGTCGCCGATGCGCCCCGGCAGCTTGCCCGTATAGCCGCCGGTCGAAGTGGCCGCGGCGAGGTTGCCGCGCCGATCGAGCGCGACGGCGCCGACGGTGCCGTGGTGGCGTTTGAGGCCGCGGCGCAAGGCCGCCAGGCGCTCGGCCGTGTCGAAATACGACGTGGGGACGAGCGCAATGCCATGCTGCTTCGCGAATTGTTCCGCACCGCGCGCGGCGAGCAGCACGTGCGGGCTCTCCTGCATGACCGCACGCGCGGCGAGTATCGGGTTTTCGATGCGGCTCACCGCAGCCACCGCGCCCGCGTTGAGCGTCGCGCCATCCATGATCGCGGCATCGAGCTCGTGCTTACGCGCGGCGTTGTACACCGCGCCGCGCCCGGCGTTGAATAGCGGGTCGTCTTCGAGCGCGACCACGGCCGCGGTGACCGCGTCTAGGCTCGCACCGCCAGCCTCGAGCACGCGATAGCCCGCTTCGAGCGCGCACTCGAGCCCTGCGATGTAAGCGCGCTGCTGCTCACGCGTGATCGTGCGCATCACCCCGGCACCGCCGTGGATCGCAATCACCGGCGAAGTCATCGGGCGAGCATGCGCGCGAGCGCGACTTCGAGAATGCGGTTTTGGACGTCCATTTGGCAAGTCTACCCAACAGCGCGTATCCGCGCCAAGCCTTGTCAGGCGATGCGTGCGCCCTTGCCGCGCACAAAAAAAAACCGGGTCTTGCGACTCGGTCAAGTGGGGGAGAATTTCTATTTCGGTTGATCTTGATCGGCGCGCTGAGCGACACGGTGCCATTCGACGAGGTGGCTCTGACGGCGGTCGTTCCGGTGGGCGGCACGGGCACACCAACTCGCTGGAGATCCCAGGTGCCGTCGGGCAGCGCGGTCGTGCTGCCCGCGTTGCCGAGCACTGTTCCCGCCGCGTTCTTGTAGTCAACCGTGACGGTCTGGTTCGCCGCCGGGGCGATGCTGCCCGCGACACGAATGCGGTTCTGGCGCAGAACGTAGCGGGCATCGATGACACGCAGGGTCTCCGCTGCCGCAACCTGCACCGTCACCGTCCCCGTGTTGGCGGAGAGGGCCCCAGTTGCATCCTGGGCCTGGTAGTTGAAGCTGTAGGTACCAGCCGCGCTGGCGTTGAACGTCACGATCCCGCCGGCGACAGTGACAGTTGCTCCCACCGGCAGGGACACGTTCGCAGCAGCGACGATGTCCGCTGCGCCGTCGGCGTCGATGTCGTTGGCCAGCACGTTGATGGCAAACGGCACGTTGGCAATGCCATTGACCGTATCGTTGACCGCAACCGGCGCATCGTTTACCGGAGCGATGCTGACCGAAACGTTGCCGGTGTTCGAAACGCTGGTGCCGACCGCCACCGTATAGGTGAAGGCATCCGCGCCGCTGGCGTTGGCATTCGCCGTGTAGGTCACCGTCCCGTCAGCGTTGACCACTGCGCTGCCGAAGCGGGGCAAGGACGTCAGTTTCACGGTCCCGCCGGTGGCGTTGGTATCATTGGCCATTACGGCGAGAACCTGGGCGCCCGCATCCTCGGCGAAGCCATAGGTATCGTTGAGGGCCACGGGCAATCCAACCGGTGCCGGGGCTCCGCTGCCGGCGCCTATGGTTACCCGGGCGTCGTTGACACCGAATCCACTCGAGAGCACCCGAACGCTGTCTGGCGGCGCAATGCCCACCGGCACCACGAGCTTGCCGTTCACCAAGTCGCCGGCGTAGGTTCCGAACGCGACACTCAGCGTCGGCGGAACGGAAGCGTCGCTCGAGCTGGCGGCCACCGCCAGCGTCGCGGTGCTCGGATCGTAGAACGACTGGCTGATGGTGATCTGGTCTGTGACCTGACGCGGGTGGAAGGCAGGCACCAGGTTGCCTACCGTATCGCGCGCGGTGGCGTCCTTGACACACACTGCGGCGGGAATGGCCGCCGGCTTGGTTTGTCCCCAGTGATAGCCGGCCCCCGCAAACATCAGGCTCTCGGTGGCGCCTAGCGGAGCGCTGTAGGGCGGACGGACCACGCCGAATGCGTCCGTGACGCCGGCGCAGGGCGCGTCGTAGAAACTCAGTTGCGGCCTGCACAGCGGCTGGCTTGGGCTGCGTTGGAAGCCTACCCTGCGTGGTCGGCACGGCGCTTGCGAACACGTCCAGCGTGTTGCCCGCGGCGTCGCGCGAATAGCTCGCGCGTTCCACGTCAACCCGGCCGGGCATGCCGCCGGCGTAGAGGCGCCCTTGCAGGCTGAAATCGGTGGTCTCGACGAAGTCGATCCCCACGCCACCGATGTTGGATCCGGGAGGTCCTTCGACGCGGAAGATATTGTGGTTCCGAAGTGCGCCCGTCGAGTCAGTGAAATCGGGCAACGCGCTGCCGGTGACCGGCCCGCGACGGGCGGGATCGGCGATATAGAGCTTGCCTGCTACAGGGCCGGCGACCGCCGGCAATTCGGCACCGCCGGGGGTGGCCGAAGGCAGCAGGAACGGTCCGAGGCGCCCGTTCATGGTGCATTCGAACTGGTTTCCTGCGCAGTTGACGGTTCCGGCATCAACGGTGTAGAACAGCCGCTCGCCTGCGGTCGCTTCGACCACTTCTATGCCGTAGGAATGGATGAAGCGGTAGGTCCCGGACACCGGAACGTTGCCGATCTTCACCCGGACGCGGGCGAAAGTGATCTGCTCGCCGGGGACTGGCGCGGCGCCGGTGAAGGTAGCCTCCAGCGCAAGGGTCAGACTGGCCGCGGAGCCCGCCGCCAGCGCTACCCCGGCGTCCGCGGCGAAGTAGAAATGCTCTTCGGAGTACGCGGTCGGAAACACTTCCGGCACTTGCGGGACGTCGGCGCCGAGCACCAGGCACCAGCCGCCGGATACTTCGGCGGCGTTCTTCGGGTCGCAGAACTCGAGCGCGAGGCCGCTCGTGTCCTGGTACCAGGCCGGATAGCCGCCGATCGACGGTTCGTTACTCGTGGGTCCGACACGCTCGAGGACCGCGTGAGCGGACAAGCTATAGGCCAGCGACACCATGGCAGCCAGCAGCTTCAATTTACGGGGTTTCATGATCTTTGATCTCCTAAGAAGTCCAGGTTAATGCTGCATGGGTCCGGTTATTTGATGGCGAGCGTCGTGGTGCTCACGGTGCCGTTTGACGAGGTCGCTTTGACGGCGGTCGCTCCCACGGGCAAGGTCAGGCCCGTGGCTTTGAGCGTCCAGGCCGTTGTCGTCGCAGTGGTGGTGCCAGCGGATCCGAGCACCGTGCCGGCAGCGTTGACGAACTCAACCGCGATCGTCTGGCCGGTAGCCGGGGAGATACTGCCCTCGGCGCGTAGATCACCCTTGGCCCGGTCGAACTCTGACCTGGCGATAGAGAGAGTCTCCGCCGCCGCCACGGTCACCGTGACTCTGCCCGCAGTCGCGGACAGGGCGCCGGCTGCGTCTTGGGCCTGGTAGGTGAAGGTGTAGGTGCCGCCCGCAGTGGCGATGAAGTTCACGGCATTGCCGACAACGCTCGCGGTGGCTCCCGCCGGCGTCGGCTGCGTCAAGTTCGCGATGGCGACGATGTCGGCGGCGCCGTCCGGGTCGGTGTCATTGGCGAGTACGTTGATCGTGACCGGCAGGTTGATGAGCGCGGTGGCCGAGTCGTTGGCCGCAACCGGTCGATCGTTCACCGCGGTGATGTTGAGCGTGACCGTGCCGGTGTTCGAGACCTGGGTGCCGACAGCAACCGTAAGGGTGAAGCCATCGGCGCCGCTGACATTGGCATTCGCCGTGTAGGTCACCGTCTGGTCTGCGTTCACCACCGCGGAACCGAGCCGGGGCAGCGAGGTCAGCGTAATGGTCCCGCCAGCCACGTTGGTGTCGTTGGCAAGCGGGGCGAGAAGCTGCACACCCGCATCCTCAAGGAAGGTATAGGTATCGGCCAAGGCGACGGGGGTTCCCACCGGGACCGGGACACCGCCTGCAGCGGCGCCGGCGCTCACCTGGGCCCGGTTGGCGCCCTGGGCGCTCGAAAGCGCCCGGACCTCTGCGGGCGGCGCGACGAGTCCCGGAACAACTATCTGGCCGCTCACTAGGTCGCCGCGGAAAGTCCCGTAGGCAAGACTCAGCGTCGGCGGAACCGTGGCGTCGCTCGAACTGGCCGCGACCGTCAGAGACCCGACGCTCGGATCGAACAGCGCCTGGCTGATGGAAACCTCGTCGGTGACCCCGTGGGGGACGTAGGTCGGGAGAATGTTGCCGTTCAGGTCCCGCGCGCTGGAGTCCTTCACACAAACGGTCGCGGGAATGGCGAGGGGCTTGATCTGTCCATAGTGGCGGTTGCCGCTCCCAAACATCTGGGTCTCGGTCGCACCTGCCGGAGCACTGAAGGGGGGACGAACGTTGCCGAGGGCGTCCACCACACCCGCGCAGGCTGCATCATAGAACGAGAGTTGGGGCGTCGCGCCGAGCGGCCGCGGCTGGGCGGGGACCCGGCCCTGGCTCGCCTCGGCAGCAGTGGCGATGACGTCCAACTGCTGGCCGGCGGCGCTGCGCGCATAGCTTGCGCGTTCGACCTTGACTTGGCCTGGCATCGGGCCGGTGTAGACGCGGCCCATCAGGGTAAAATCGGTCGTCTCGAGAAAGTTGATTCCCGGACCACCGAGGTCGGATCCGGGCGGCCCCTCCAAGACCATGTTGAGGTTGCGCGAAACTCCGCTCGAATCGATGAAGTTCGGCAGCGCGCTGCCGGTGACCGGGCCGGAGCGGGCCGGATTGGCGATGTACGCCTTGCCGGTGCCCGGGTAAGGTGTCGCAGCGAAGGTGCCGCCGAAGTGCGCGGGATTGGTGTCAGGCGCCGGGTTGGTCGCCGTCAGCGGCGGGTGTTCCGCGCCGCCGGGGGTGTCCGAAGGCAGCAGGAAAGGACCCAAGCGCCCGTTCAGCGGGCAATCGAATCCGGAGTTGGGTGCCGTGGGCGAGCTGGGCGCCAGCGGCAAAGTAGAAGTGCTCATCGAAGAAGGATGTAGGAAACACTTCGGGCACGGTCGGTACGTCGGCCGGAAGTATCAGACACCAGCCGCCTTCGACTTCCGCCGCGTTTTGCGGGTCGCAAAACTCGAGCGCAAGGCCGCTCGTGTCCTGATACCAGGCGGGGAAGCCGCCGACGGACGGGGCGGCGCTCGGGGGGCCGACCCGCTCGAGGACGGCGTGGGCGGAACCGGCTGCAAGCGCTAGGGCAAGTGACACCGCTGCGGCAATACGTTTCTGTCAAAACATTTCGGGAACTCCCTCTAAGAGCAAACTGCGGTCAGTAATACGCGCCAAAATCAGCGCAACGGACTGTCCTAGAGCGAGAGCCGTGCCAACGTTACAAATTTCTTACAGACGCATTACAATTTCATTGCAGCTTATTGCGAAATTAGTAATAAATTAGAAATCGATCCGCGCATTCAAGCGCAAGCTGTGACCTGTTATTTGTGGGGAAAAGCATACCCAGAGTTGTGGTATTGGGCGCAATGACCCGGGGTTGGGGCACCCACAAGGGACGCCGGTGCGCGGGGCGTGATCGCGACACCACGTAGAACGTGATTAGCGCCGCAATTGTGCGTCCGGTCGCACCCCCGCTTATCGCGCCGGAACGCGAATTTCGCCTATGCCTGGCTTACAGCAGTGATTCCGTCTGTTCGTCCGCGTATCGCGCCGATAGCAGCGGTGCCAGGATCGGCTCCATCTCCTTTAGGATTTTTACCGGAAGCGCCGAGGTGAAATCGTAGTTGGCCGCCTGGCTGCCGGGGACGAACGCGGTAACGGTGCCGAAGAAGCGATCGGCGATAAAGAAGGTGAACGTCGCGCTGCGGTTCACGACGCGCGAGGAGACCACCCTGCCATGCGGACCAAACGTGTCGTAGCGATGATCGCCGGTGCCGGTCTTGCCGCCTAACGCCAAGGGCTCGGCCGCGTATGCGCCGCGGTACACGCCTTTCACGCGGCGCGCGGTTCCTTTGTCGACCACGCCCAAGAGCGCCCGGCGCGCCACCTCAGCCACTTCGGGTCGCAGCACGCGCGCGCCTGCCTGGGACTCGCGCCTGAGCAGCGTCTCGAATGGCGTGTTGGCAGCGAAATGCAGCGTCTCGATGTTCACCTGCGGCCGGCGCACGCCGCCGTTAACTATCACCCCCATCAGTTCGGCGAGGCTCGCGGGCCGGTCCGCCGAAACCCCGATGGCAGTCGCAAGCGAAGGCACCAGGTGCTCGAACGGATAACCCAGACGCTGCCACGCGGCCGTAACCCGGTCGAAGGCGGCGGCCTCGAGGGCGATGCCGATGCGCAGGTCCTGCGCTTGGCGCGACTTCTTGTATAGCCAGCCATACACCGCTGGTGCTTCGACGGCGCTCGCGGCGAGCGCATCGGCGAAACTCGCTTGTGCGTGAGACCTCAGATACGCCACCAGCCACAGTTCCAGCGGATGCACGCGGGCGAGATAGCCGCGATCGGCCAGATCGAAGCGGTCCGCGGCATAAGCGGCGTAGAGACGTTCAAGATTCGCCGCGCTGCCCGCGCGTGCGCCCAGTTGCTTGCGCATGAACGCCGCGAACGCGGCAAGATCGGCCTCGGGCTCGACGCTGCGAAAGACGACCGCCAGGCGCTCAGGCACAGGTCGCACCGTAGCGGCGAGCGCCGACAGCAGGTCGTCTGGCGAGCGTCCCTGGTACTTGCGCCAGTAGCGCTGCAGGAATTCGCGTCGGTCCAGATCGGCAAAGCGCTCGAGAAATTGCCGTCGCGCGTCTTCGTCGCCGTCACGCAAACCGCGCCCGGGCGCGTCGGCCGCTTCATACGCGTGATAGTGCACCAGATCGCGCATCAGGCGGATGAAGGCAAGGTTGATGGAGTGCTCGAGCGCTTCGGCGACGCTGGGCACGCGCACATCGTCTTCGCGCTTGAAGTTATGAAACACGTGCCGGCCGCCGGCAGTAAAGAATGCCTCTGACGGACTGGCAGAGTAACGCCGCTGCATGGCCGCCTCGAGCATGCCAGTCAGGCTGTGGTCGGCGTTGGCGCGAATATAGTCGATGACCCAGCGGCTGAGATGGTCGTCAGGTTGCAGCGCGATCTGCGCCAGCGCCTCAGGCGACATCCCGACGTAGCGTTCGCGCAATTCCGCTATCGCTTCCAGATAGCTGACCAGGGTGCGCAGCTTGGCGCTGGAACCCAGATCGAGCTTGGTGCCCAGGTTGATGTCGAAGGGTTGATTCAGGTTATCCGCTTGCACCCGCAGCAAATTGCCAAGCGGCGACGCCTCGTACAGCGTGAAGCTGTAGCGCACCTCGCGCGGATCGCCGCGATCGAGCAGACGTGCGTCTTTGAAGCCGTTGCGGCGCAAGAACGATTCTTCACCCAATCGCTTAAGGAAGGCGCTGGCTTGAGCCTGGGCAGGACCGTCGAGCGTGGTGCTGGCGGTGAGATCGTAGCGGTCAAGGACATACAGACTATCGACATCGAGGAGCTTGGCGAGCGCGGCGCGCGCGCTGTTGACGGCCTTGCGTTCGACGAACGCGGCCGCAGGCGGCGCCAGCGGATCGCGCCTGGGCGCGAGTGCTGCGGCGAGTGTGGCATCGCGCAGTGCCGGTGCAATCACCCCGTCGCGCGCGAGTATGCGCAGGTAGCTGTCGGTCAGGGCGTCGAGCCGTGCGCGCTCCGCGCCGAGGAGCTCCGATGGGCGCCGCTGCGCGATGAGGAGCGAAAGCACCTCTTTATAGGCTTGCGCGGCAGACCTCGGATCGGCCTCTGCGTTCGCCACCAGGCGATTGACTTCGTCGAAGTCGCGGCCGTACAGCGTCCACAGACCGTCGCCCAAGCCGATGACTTCACCATAACCGCGTACTGCCCCCAGTGGCACCGAGTTGAGGAAGTCGACCACGATGCGCCGACGCGCCTCCAGGGTGCGCTCGCCATCGCGGTAGGCGCGCAGCGCCGCCGACACCCCCCGCCG